>OGOZ01000017.1_pt1 | contig 121401 bp, 104 predicted proteins | sample 1552801 | NCBI WGS metagenome assembly OGOZ01 (sample SAMEA2580196, study PRJEB22360) | human gut metagenome | biome: human gut; feature: human-associated habitat; material: faeces | place: Denmark | collected 2008/2010 | reverse complement strand
ACGATCTGGAACCACTCCGTCAAATGCTTTTTTAAACTCTGCGTCTGTATACCAGCCTGCAAATGCATAACCGGCACGATATGGTTTTTCCTCCCATTTTTCACCATATGCAAGTTCTTTTGTCTCGCTGTCATTACCGTTATTGTAATGGATCGTTACCTGATGACGGTCACGCGTATATTTGTAATCTACATACGTAACCTCTCCATCGTCTACCACATCATAGCTAACCGGCTTTGGTGCTGTAAATCCTTCATACGCTTTTACTGCCAGCGTAAGATGTTCTCCTGTTTTAGCTGTGACATTTTCTGTCTCTGCCAGATCATACTGCTCTGAATTGCCAATAGACTGTTGATAATGTCTCACCTGATAAGTCTTCATTCCGGCTTCCCATTTTGCATAGAGTGTCAGGTCATGTGCCGGCATGGTCGTCTGTACGTACGACTGTGTCAGTGCTTCGTCCGTGTACCAGCCTGCAAATGCATAGCCTGTCCGCGACGGAGTATTTGTAATATCTGCCTCATAGCGGACTTTTGAAGTCTTGTTATCTTCTCCATTGTTCAGGACATAAGTCAGATTGTAGCTGTTCCGCTTATAGTGATACCAGATATCCGGTCCGCCCCAGCCATTTACCTGTCCTGTTTTGGCCTCTGGTGAAGTAAATCCTTCATATTGTTTTGGCTGCGGAGTCACTTCTGATTCTGTCAGGCCGCTTAATACTTCTTCGTCCGTTAGTCCAAAGTAAGAACCATCTACAGATTCTTTATAATGATAGACAGTATAGCTGCTCATCACCGGTGTCTGTTTTGCATAGAGCGTCAGATCTTTGTCCGGCATGGTTCCATCGAATCGATTCTTGAAATCCTTATCTGTATACCAGCCTTCAAAGAGATATCCTTCCCGGATCGCTACTTCTGTAATTGCCGCACCAAATGGCATTCCGAATCCTTCCATATTATTTTCATCGACCCCTCGGTCTACCAGCTTCAGCTTATGGACATTTCTCGCATACTTGTACTCAATAACTGTGTTGCCGTTTCCGTCCACTGTCGTGGTCTGTGCTGCTGGTGAAGTAAAGCCTTCGTAACGCTTCACGTCCGGCGTCACTTTATCTTCCGGATATGCCGCAAAGACTTCCTCTTCATATAAGATATATGGATCTTCTTCCACAACCGGTTTATCTGTGTCCGGATACTCTTCTTTATCTCCACCCGGTTTTTCTTTTTCTGCATCTGGCAGTTTTTCCAGCAGATGCCGGACTGTATAGTTGACTTTCTGCTTCTCCCATTTTGCATAGACCGTCATATCTTTTGCCGGCATCGTCTGGCCAAATGCGTTCTCACATGCCTCGTCTGTATACCAGCCTTCAAATACATAGCCTTTTCTTGTCGGCATCGGTGATGCAATCTTGTCACCATATCTTGCCGTCACTTCTGTCTGGTCTGATTCTCCGCCTTTTGCATCGAAGGTCAGTTTGTACTCATTCAGATCATAGTACACTTTCAGTACAAGACTGCCATCTGCCTTGATCGTTCCCTTCGGCAGTTCACCTTTTAAGTGATAGACTTTCTCGTCAAAATCTGCTGCTTTTGCTGTGACTTCCTCTCCCATCTGTCCGGTCAGATCAATATCTCCCTTACCCGGCATGACATTTACCTCGATCTGTAAGGTATCACCACCAACACTCGTCCAGGCGAGTCCGCGTACAATGCCGACCTCTGGCTTCTTATTGGCAAGATCCGTCGTGTATTTCCGCTTTCCAAGATACTTCTCAATATTAGAAGCGGTCACCTTAACCTTCGTTTCCTCTCTGCCCTCTTCGCGGCATTCCAGAATTTCCTTCGCTGCCTTGCGGCAGATATCCCCGATCTTACGTTCCAGCTCACGGACACCGGCTTCTCTTGTATAGGAAGAAATGATTGCTTTCAAGGCACTGTCCGAAACAGACAGCCACCTTCCGGTGATGCCGTTCTTTTCCATCTGCTTGTGCAGAAGATGTTCCTTCGCAATATGGAACTTCTCGTTCTCCGTATAGCTGTTTACCTCGATCAGCTCCATACGGTCAAGCAGGGGGCGTGGGATATTCTGTGTGGAATTTGCAGTTGCAATAAACAGAACCTCCGACAGGTCAAGCGGAATTTCCACATAATGATCGCGAAACCGCACGTTCTGTTCTCCATCAAGTACTTCAAGCAATGCGGAAAAGGTATCTCCCTTATAATCATTGCTGACCTTATCAATTTCATCCAGAAGCATGAGCGGATTCTTCACTCCTGCCTGCCGCAGACCTGTCGCAATTCTTCCGGGCATTGCACCGACATAGGTTTTCCTATGGCCACGAATCTCTGCTTCATCCCGGACACCTCCGAGACAGATCCGTATGTATCTCTTATTCAACGCTCTGGCAACACTTCGCGCAATCGAGGTTTTACCGGTTCCCGGAGGCCCTACCAGACAAAGGATGGGACTTTCTCCCTTCTTCGTGAGACACCGTACCGCCAGGAATTCCAGAATACGCTCCTTGACCTGTGTCAGTCCATAGTGCTCCTTTTCCAGAATCTCTCCCGCCTCTTTGATACTTTCGTTATCAATCGAGGCTTTATCCCACGGAAGCTCTAACAGTGTCTCAATATACCCCCGCTCCACAGCACTTTCCGAGCTGTTCCCGGACAGGCTCTTAAAACGGGAGATTTCCTTCCGGATCTTCTCCTTTACTTCGGGTTTGGCCTTAAGCTCCTTTAGCTTTTCTTCAAACTGCTCACTGTCCGAAAAGGAATTCTCTTCTCCCAATTCCTCCCGGATATAGCGAAGCTGCTCCCGTAACAGATATTCCTTCTGGTTCTTCTCTACCTTCCCCTTTAATTTCTGTGCCAGACGATTCCGGATTCCGGCAATCTGGATTTCATTAACTAAGATAGTACAGACCGCCTCAAAACGCTCCCTTAAGTTGAAAGCCTCTAATACCTGCTGCTTCTTTTCAAATTCTACCGGAAGATTCATGGTAATCTGATCCAACAGACTCCCCAGATTCTCCATCGCCTGATACCGCTGTACGGCGTTCTTATCAAGCTTAGGATGCAAGGCTGCAAATTCGGCAATGGTTTCCTTAAGCTGTCGAAGCATCGCTTCTTCCTCCACGGAAGATAATTCCTCGTTTGCAAGCTCCTCCTGTGGAATAATACTTCCTTCCAGAAAGGCCTCATTTGCTTCCTGAATTGCAGTCAGCATCGCACGCTTCACACCGCCTACGAGAATCCGCAGCATCTGATTCGGAAGCTTCGTGACCTGCCGTACCGAAGCGACTGTTCCTGCCGTATACAGATCCCTGATTCCCGGATCCCGACATTCCGGATCCTTCTGGGATACAAGAAATACCAGTCCGTCTCCCATCATGGCGTATTCTACGGCATGAATTGACTTTTCTCTCTTTAAATCAAAATGTATAATTGCATCCGGTAACACTGCAAGTCCCCGCAGGGGAATTACCGGGATATGTTCTTTATTCATATACAACTCCGTAAAAAATATAATGACAAGTGATATAAATATGACGAACACGCAAAAGCGTGTCCGTCATGCTTTAGTTTGCTTTAGGCATTAATTCTCTGCGGTAAATCAGCGGTTCACTTTCACCTTCTACCGCGCCTTTGGTGATCACGCATTTTTCAATTGTACGATCCGATGGAATTTCAAACATGACATTCATCATGACCTTTTCCATAATGGACCGTAATCCTCTTGCTCCGGTCTTTCTCTCAAAAGCCTGCTCTGCAATGGCATCCACTGCATCTTCTTCAAACACAAGATTTACATGGTCAAATCCAAATAATTTCTGATACTGTTTAATTAACGCATTCTTCGGTTCGGTAAGAATACGGATTAACGCTTTCTTATCAAGACCCTTCAGTGACACATTGATCGGTACACGTCCGACAAATTCCGGAATCAGTCCAAACTTAACAAGATCCTGTGGTGTTACCTCTGCAAGAAGCTCACTGACTTCCTTACTGTTCCTGCTTACGATCTCTGCATCAAATCCAATGGAATTGCGGTTCAGACGGTCTTCCACAATCTTCTCAAGACCATCAAACGCTCCTCCACAGATAAACAGGATATTGGAAGTATCAATCTGTAAAAGCTCCTGATGAGGATGCTTCCGTCCACCCTGCGGTGGAACGCTTGCTACCGTACCCTCAACAATCTTAAGCAGCGCCTGCTGCACTCCTTCTCCGGAAACATCACGGGTAATAGAAACATTCTCACTCTTCTTCGTGATCTTATCAATCTCATCAATATAAATGATTCCATACTGTGCACGGTCGATATCATAATCCGCTGCCTGAATCAGCTTAAGCAGAATGTTCTCTACATCCTCTCCCACATAACCGGCTTCGGTTAAGGTTGTGGCATCCGCAATTGCAAACGGAACATTAATAACCTTCGCCAGGGTCTGTGCCAGATAGGTTTTACCGGAACCGGTAGGCCCGATCATGATAATGTTACTTTTCTGGAGTTCGACACCATCCTCGTCCTTCGGTGCTGTCACACGCTTATAGTGATTATAAACAGCAACGGAAAGAACCTTCTTCGCTTCCTCCTGCCCAATGACATAATCATCAAGAAAGTCCTTGATTTCTGCAGGCTTTAACAGATTGATTTCCATTTCCGGCTCTTCTTCTGCAAATGCCTCTGCATCATCCTCAAACTCTTCCTCAACAATATCCGCGCAGATCTCCACGCAATGGTCACAAATATATACTCCCGAAGGACCGGCGATCATCTTACGCACCTGATCCTGGGTTTTATTACAAAAAGAACATCTGATTTCGTCAGAATTCCTTCCTGCCATATGACTTTACCTCTACTTTAAACTATTGTGACTACGCCTCTGAACGCTTATAAATAACGCGGTCAATCAGTCCATATTCCTTCGCTTCTTCTGCGGACATCCAGTTATCACGGTCCGTATCTGCTGCGATGATGGAGATATCCTTGCCGGTATTTTCAGCAAGCATTCTGTTCAGCTTTTCCTTGGTCTGTAAAATATGTCTGGCTGCAATTTCAATCTCGGTAGCCTGTCCCTGTGCACCGCCCAAAGGCTGATGAATCATGATTTCCGCATTGGGAAGTGCCAGTCTCTTGCCTTTCGTACCACCTGCTAAAAGGAATGCACCCATGCTGGCTGCCATACCCATACAGAAGGTAGATACATCACATTTTACATACTGCATGGTATCATAAATTGCCATACCGGCCGTCACACTGCCGCCGGGGCTGTTAATATAAAGCTGGATATCCTTCTCAGGATCCTCAGCTTCCAGAAACAACATCTGTGCTACAACAAGACTTGCGGTTGTTTCATTTACTTCCTCGCCCAAAAAGATAATTCTTTCTTTTAAAAGTCTTGAATAGATGTCATAGGAGCGTTCCCCTCTGCTTGTCTGTTCAATGACATAAGGTACTAAACTCATTCTTTAACCTCTTTTCTTATTTTGCCTTGGCATTGTTTACAACAAACTCTGCTGCCTTCTTAACAGCGATATCTTCCTTGATGCCCTTGACACTCTTTTCAGGAAGCATTTCCTTAATCTTGTCAGGCTCCATCTGGTAAACCTCTGCCATTGTCTTAATTTCTTCTTCGTAATCTTCTTCGGTTGCTTCAATTCCTTCCTTAGCTGCAACTGCTTCTAATACAAGTCTGGACTTGATTCTGGTTTCTGCCTGAGGCTTTACCTGTTCCATCATCTTGTCTAAAGTAGCGCCTGTGAACTGGAAGTACTGCTCCATGGACAATCCCTGCATCTGCATTCTCTGTGCAAATTCATCGATCATCTGCTTCTGCTGGGTCGTAACCATAGCTTCCGGAATATCCATATCGGAATCTGCAATAATTGCATCGATTACTGCTGCTTCCTTAGCTTCTCTTGCTGCCTTTTCCTTCTCGATGGTTAAGGTTTCCTTAACGTCCTTCTTATATTCCTCTAAGGTATCGAATTCGGAAACTTCACTTGCAAATTCATCATCCAGTGCAGGAAGTTCCTTTTCCTTGATTTCTTTAATGGTACATTTGAATACCGCTGCCTTGCCCTTTAATTCTTCTGCCTGATAATCTTCCGGGAAAGTAACGTTTACTTCTACTTCCTTGCCGATTTCAGCACCAACAAGCTGCTCCTCAAATCCGGGAATAAATGCGCCGGAACCGATGGTTAACGGATAATTCTCGCCCTTACCACCGTCAAAAGCAACACCATCTACAAATCCTTCAAAATCAAGAACGGTCATATCGCCATCCTTAACCGGTCTGTCGGTTACTTCGATGGTTCTTGCATTGTTTTCTCTTTCCTTCTCGATCTTTGCATCAACTTCTTCATCGGTAACGGTAACTTCGGTAGCTTCTACCTTGACACCCTTATACTTGCCAAGCTTTACTTCCGGCTTTAATGCAACTGTTGCAGTAAAGATGAAGGACTTGCCCTTCTCGATCTGGGTAACATCAATTTCAGGAGAAGAAACGATATCTTCTTCACATTCATCAAGTGCCTTGCTGTATGCATCAGGAATTAATGCATTGGCAGCATCTTCATAGAAGATTTCCGGACCATACATCTTCTCTACCATCTGGCGTGGTACTTTTCCCTTACGAAAACCAGGTACACTGATTTTATTCTTATTCTTAAGGAAAGCATCCTCTAATGCCTTCTCAAATTCTGCTGCTGAAACTTCAATTGTAAGCTTCGCCATGTTCTTTTCTAATTTCTCTACCTGTACGCTCATCTTGTACAAACCTCCTTAATACGTCCTGTGCATACTCACAGTCATTGTAGGATTATAGCATAAACGCGCTGAAATGACTAGCTATTTTTCTGAATTTGTATTATAATCTTTGGAAAATCACCTGCAAAGAGAGTCTCTTTTCCCAAAGTGGAATTATTTCTGTCTTTGCAGCCCACAATATTCTGAGCCGAAGGAATTCCTGACGTAAAGTAAAACAAGGAGAACTCATTCTATGGAAATCCGTGAAGAGAAAGCCGCCATCATTGGTATTTTTATTAAGGATTTTAACGCAGTTCCGAAGGTAAACGGGATCTTACACGATTATGCCGAAGACATTATTGGCAGAATCGGCATTCCCTGCCGCGACAAGGATCTGCATGTCATTTCCATCATCCTAAGTACCACTCCCGACAGGATCAGTGCGCTTTCCGGCAAGCTTGGACGAATTGAAGGGATCACGGCAAAGGCCATGCAGGCGAATCTATAGGAGGATCTCATTATGAAAATCACAACCAAACAATTAGTGCAGACCGCACTGCTTCTCACCATCTGTATTGTCAGCCAGTACTTCAAGAACCTGTCCGTGTACATCACCGGACCGATCGTGAATCTCACCATTATTCTGGCTGTTTTGTCCGTCGGATTATGGAGTGGATTACTGTTAAGCATTATCGCCCCGGTAACCGCATTTTTCTTCACCGGCTCTCCGATTATGGCAGCCATTCCGCTGATGTTTCCCGCTGTTATGGCAGGAAATGCCGTTCTCGCCATCACCGTATGGTATTTTCAGGAAAAAACTTCTTTTAAGTGGCGTCTCCCTGCCGGCTTAATCGCAGGCTCCGTATTAAAGGCTATTTTCATGGGCGTGGTTATCGTCCTCATTATTCTTCCCATTTTCGGCGATAACATTGCTTCAAAGCTCCCGAAACTGGAAGCCTTACCCATGGTTCTTGCCACCGCAAAGGTTACCTTCTCCATCACCCAGCTTACCACCGCCCTGATCGGCAGTGCCTTAGCATATGTGATCTGGATGCCGCTGAAGAAGTATTTGAAAGCAGAGAATTAAGGAGCAGGAATTAAAGGATTAAAATTATGGAATTAAAAATTAGCAATTAAGAGCTAATCGTTAAAATTGGAATTATATTTTATTTTAGGATAGGTAAAAACGAGTTCCCGGCAGAATACGTGGTGTCTGCCGGGAGAATTTATTTCATCCATATGGTATTCTCATCCTCAATCACTTCATACTCACTTAAGTCTTCCCAGTCTTCCAAATTTCCCACTCTCCTAAGATAATTATGCCCTCCATCCACTGCTACGGATCCGCATTTACAGGATCTAAAATCATGAACTGATTTACTCTCTATGATGTCACCGCACTTTCTACATCTGATTTTATTAACTGTTATTTTATTCATGTTATTATCCTCCGTAAATATTAAATTTCATTGACTTTCTTTCACCTATGTACTACTATAAAGGCTAAGAAATGGGTTTCTGACTGAGTAAGGTCTTATGACTGGAAAAGGTTGCTCGTTTCTTTTTTTATATCCATCATATCGTATAAATACATTTTTCCATCTTCTGCATGTCTTACAATCATTACAACTTGAAATATATTATATCGTTCTATTTCTCCGCTACTATCAAATACTGGCAATGCAAATCTTGACATATATTTATACCATCCATATTTTGCATCCTTACTATGTTTCTTTTTCCAGTTGTCTTTGTGAGCCTTGTGTGTTGCAATCTCAATTATTTCAGGTAATCCCTGTACTGCATTAGCCTTTGCTTTCGCATTTGCTCCCTTAAGAATCATGGTATAATTTGAATGTGTATATTCATCAGGAAGATCCTTCCCTATATAAACCAAATCTGCCGTCTTCTCTACGGTATATACCTCTCCCACAAACTGTTTCAAATACGCTTCAACATCTGCCCATTCCAGAGAACGTTTCCCTTTAAAAATAACATCTTGAATTAGCACTATCTTATTTCCAAGGGGATCTGTTACAATATCTACTTTTCTTTGCAAAATATCCTCCTATCCTTATCCCTTTCTCGGGTAATGATAAGAGGATATCACTTGTCAATAATAATTTCATTGGACGGTTAGTCCAAAACTGTCTGTGCCACTGTTTCATAGGTTTTGTTTCATACACCAAAGACAGATTCTGGATTACAACATCTTTTTTGCCTTATAGCATTCAAAAATATAGTTTGGATTCTCATAATAGACACTGCTATTATAATTATCAATCTTTGGACTGATAAATGAATTGTATACTTCTATCAGTGCATCAATAACATCTATTTTTTCATCTTTAACAACCATTTTAATCAAGCCTTACATCGTATATGGAGACTATCTTTGTATTGTATCTCCTCGCCCTTCTTTGAGCTTGTTCCTAACAGTACAATAAAATCCAACACCTAAATCTTTTGTATTTTTACACATAAGAAAATTCAGACAAAAATTTCACTTTAGATATTTGTTCATAGTATTGTGGAAGTATATCACTTTCTCCAATTCCCTTGTTGTGTATCTTCATATTAATTTCTTCTAAACTTTATAAAATTTTAGTATTCAAATAGCACCAGTAAACCTTAACTATTTGTGACATATTTTGTTATAATCTTTCAGCTTTTATAAATTTAATCATATCCGCAAATTCCAACAGTCCTTTAGAAATTTTTTCACAAACCAGACCTTCAACCGAGTATTTAATTATACGCACTTCGTTATTTTCGCAATATATAATACTTATCCTCTTAGAAGGAAATTCTGCCCAAATGTTGTATAAAAATTGAGAACAATGAATGCGACGTTTTAATCTAGCATCGCTTCCTGACTCGATACTTGCTTCTAAATCTATGATAATAGCCTCTTCATTTTCGGCATTTATATCTATATCAGCTAGCTTAAAACCCTGCCCTAAAAATGCAGTTCGGAGTTGTCCTATTTTCATAACCTCTCTATCACGTACAGTTATTATATCTTTATTTGTATCTACAAACATATCACTATTGTCAAAAAGAAATATTCTTCTTGAGATATCTATCGTATTACACGATTTAATAACTTTTGATGAATATTTATATAATTCATCAAGAGATATTTCAAAATCATTATCTTTTTTTCCATAAAAACATTTGATTTTTTTCTCTTGGATTTCATATGTATGGTGATATGCTATATTTCTCCAATCAGAAAGTTTTATGTTATTGGGTAAGGTTTTTAAAATATTCTCAAAGCAGCCTTTGTCTAATATACTTTGAATAATTACGCCAAAATCTCTCTTTCTTATTGCTTCATAATCTATATTTTTTCCAAGGGATAGTTCTAAGATAGCATATAATTCTATAATCTCATGTCTGGTGCTTATTTCTAATACATCCCCTACATGCTTCATAAGTTTATACGTCGCCTCATGTAGATCATCAGAAATCTCCCTAGGAGTGTTAGATTTGACAGTCCACATTAAGTTTTCTTTTTGTCCCATTAAGTTAGCAGTTGTAAGTATAACATTTTTCACTTCATCCTGAGCGATAGCATATGCCTTTCTATAAGTCGATAATACATCAAATACATCTTGTGAAAAGAAATTATCCGAATTATATATAATAAGATAAGAAAAAATCGTCAAAAAAGGACTCTGCATTGCATTTTTATTTAATATTAATTTATTTTCAAAATATGGGGATAAAATTGTTATAACTGCTTCTTTAACTTCATCTGGAGTATATCCTTGTTTTGATATATCTTCTAACATTTCATCTACAATAAATCCCATAAATACGCCCCTTCTATTTGTTTCATATAATTTAAACACTATGAATTCTATATATTTATATACTATTAAAAAATTAATACTGTTCATAGAATATATTATGAAAAATTTTTAATAAAAGCAATATAAATAGAGAAAGAACAACTTGCTCTGCATATTAGAACCACGTGACTGTTGCGTGATTTTCCTGGGCAAAACAACGCCCAACTGTATCTCTACAGTTGGGCGTCTTATTTGCTCAGACAGATTCTGCTTTACGCAGGTTATTTCATCTGCTCTTCTTGCTTCTTGATCATTCTACGAACCATCTCACCACCGATAGAACCGGCTTCCTTGGATGTTAAGTCACCATTGTAACCTTCCTTAAGGTTTACACCAAGTTCAGAAGCAACTTCTGTTTTGAAACGATCCAAAGCGGCCTTAGCCTCAGGAACTTCTGTTCTATTAGTCTTGTTGCTTGCCATTCTTTTCACCTCCATTTCGAATTAATCAAGTTTACATAACTATTCGTTATTCTACTCGTCTAACAAAACTCACATGTACACATGCTGCGCTTTGCTAAATGGGATAAGCGTTTTGGCTACGCTTATCCTGAAGATTTCTTCAATCAAAGCGCTTCCGCATCACTTATCTTGTTCATAGTATCTACGACGGAGATAAAATTATGAATGGAAGTTTTTACCTAAAAATCTCTTAACTTATGCTCTTCGATGTTCTCGTCTTTTTCAATTTTCCGGACCAGAAGACCATAGCTGTAATCCTTGCTGACCTCCACTTCCACACGGTCACCAACCTTGTGCCCCATCAGTGCTTTTCCAATCGGAGATTCAACGCTGATGAGATTCTCCAGAGAATTTCCACGCATGGTTGTCACAATCGTATAAGTCTCTTCCGATCCGTCCTCTTCGAATTGAACGGTCACAATGGAGTTCATGCCAATTTCATCTTCTGCTGCATCATCCGGAATAATTTCTGCGGTCTTGATCATCCGCTCCAAAAAACGAATCCGGCTTTCATTTTTATTCTTTTCTTTTTTAGCAGCATAATATTCAAAGTTTTCACTTAAATCGCCATGTGCTCTTGCTTCCTTGACATCCTCCAGAAGCTTTGGCCGGATCACAAGCTTCCGCTCCTCTATTTCCTTCTGCATGGCATCAATATCTTTTTGTGTCAACTGATTAAACATAATGATTACTTCTTTCTTTTAGTTTACATAACAAATCTTCTTAGCTAATGCATCCGCTGTTTCTTTTCCCTTAAAGAACTCTACAATGGCAAGACCGAAATCAACCGACGCTCCCATACCTCTTCCGGTGATGATCTGTCCATCCCGTACAGCGCCCTGTTCTACAATCGTTGCTCCCATCAACTGCTCTTCAAATCCCGGGAAACAGATCGCTTTCTTTCCATTCAGATGTCCACGGTGTCCCAGAATGGAAGGTGCTGCACAGATTGCTGCTACAGCCTTTCCTTCTTTTACAAAAGCATCGATCTGCTTCATCAACGGCTCAAATGCCTCCAGATTCTTCGTTCCCGGTCCTCCCCCCGGAAGCACCAGCATCTGCACCTGTCCAAAGTCCACCTCTTCAAACAGCTTATCCATCTGTACCGGAATCTTATGCGATCCTACTACTGTTCGATCTCCGGTCACCGATACCGTTGTCACATCAATATCTGCCCTGCGCATCAGATCCACACAGGTTAATCCCTCGATTTCCTCAAATCCTGTTGCAAAAAAAACATATACTTTGCTCATTGCTTTACTTCCTTTCCATTTTATATATTTTTAATCTATTTGTAATACTTCAACTATATCCATTCATAAATCTCTTCGTATAATGTTAAAACACATTGTAGCGTATTAGTCCCGATATTTCAACTATAGGGGCAATAATTCAAACTTAGTTCCACTTTTTCAATATGCCTTGCTCCATTCTTTCATATAACGTAACTACTCTTATACGATCAGGATGCCACCCTTTCGGGTGGCACCTTCTTATCACCTTTAATCAACGCAAGCCTAATCGTATCTTTTTAGTTCAAACCCGAAAGAGAACGCATCACCAGGTCGATGTCTTTATTTTCAAGTTCCTGAATGATGTGCAAATAGGTTTTCTGCGTAGTTGTCATACTCGAATGTCCAAGTCGGCGGGCAACACTCGCAATGGAAACGCCCGTAAACAACAGCAAAGAAGCGTGTGTGTGGCGTAATCCATGGACAGAGATAACCGGAATGTTACAGGCTTTGCAATGCCTACTGAGAATGTCGTTCACTGTCGAATTGTAAACAGTTGAATTGACAAAAATGGGTTTATCTTCAGGAAGGTGTTTCACCAATTCAGAGAACTGAATAACAGTCTGCCAGTCAATCTGAATTTTTCGCACGGATGACTTGTTCTTTGTAGGCTGAAAGCCCCCCTTTCCCTTATAGTCCCAAGTCTTACTGATAGACAGCGTTTGATGGGAAAAGTCAAAATCCTTTGGAGTAAGTGCCAACGCTTCAGAAAAACGCATCCCTGTCTTTGCAACCAACAAGATAAAGTAATCCCAATTCACCTTATCCTTCAAGTCAAGCGAGATTAGTAGCGTATGTAACTCAAACTGATTAAGATACTTAATTTTCTTGGCGACCGGTGTTTTTCCCTTGATGATTGCTTTGCGAGTAGGATCCCTCTCAATCAAGCCCTCATCAACTGCATCAAGAATAGCTCCTTTAAGCTGATGGTGGAAATCCATCGTTGTTTGGCGCTCATGAAACTCAGCATAGTCGTTCAATAACTGCTGATAAGCGATCCGGTTCATATCGCAAATTTTCAGATTCGGGATGAGCTTGACAAGCCATTTTTGAGTCATCAGATACTTGTCCATCGTCACTTTCCTTATTGCACCCTTTTTATACACCATAATCCATTTTGCATAATATTCACAGAACAAGTCTGTTTGTTTGGTTTCTGTTAGCATCATTTAGAAGTCCTCCATTTCATTAAAATTGGCTTACGCTGATGAAGGGTGATAAGGTGGTCGAGGTTATGAAAATAGTCTGCTATCAATGCTTGCTCTCTCAAATCTACAGGAATCTGTACATTGACAACCGCAAGAGATTTTTGACTAACTCCCTGTGCCGTTCCTCCACTTGAAAGTGATATGAGTGTGCTGAAAGTTGCAGGGCTTCTAAGCAATATTGCAAGAAAATTTTCTGTGATAATATCTTCTTTCACATCAAAGGCAATTGTTCGCTGACTAAGTATATATTGCTTATTATCAGGCACTTGTGCCACATTTCCCATAGGTGCCTCTGTGGTAAACAGCACTTGTCCTTTATGCAATTCATTCCCATTCATCCACTTGTCATACAATTCTTGGTCGCCATAATGAACATCCTGGGAAAAGTCGATATATCCATCTTTAACATTAAGTGCTGACAATGCTAAGTAACCATTTTCGCTCCAATTCATACCAAGCTTTTTAGGTGTTCTACCTCGAAAATCTATTATCTTTTGAATGCAATCAATCAACTTACGCTGTTCCCAAGAGAAAGTAAGAGAGCCAAGGATACACCTTGGCTCTCTTGTTGAGATTGCATATTTTTTCACTTTTGGCTTTTTATTAGAGGATGCGGTACTCATTACGGCATATCAACCTCAAATCCACCTGAAAGTATGAACTGCCTCAAAAGCTGATCCGTTTTCATGTTGACCTTTGGCGGTATCAGATTGGTCTGCTCATGCGCTTCAAAGAAGGCTTTTGCTTTGGATTTATCAACACTCTTTTTCAGTTCATCAAATCTGCCAAACTCATTGATAGTTGTTTCGTTTAGGTTTAACCCCATCATATTTCTGAGCTTTTCCTCATCCAGACCGAAGATATTGGCACAGCGGTGAATTTGATCATCCTTCGCTTTATACTGATATTCGGTTATGTAGTCACGGAGTGTTTTCTCATCCTCAGCCACAACATCTCCACGCTCTATGTCGTGAAGAAAGATATTTGCATATTTCTGTTCTTCCTGCGTCAGTGCTGCAAAAGTTTTATGCAGTTCGGCTTTTGCTTGATCGAGAAGTTCTTCCGATGATCCCTCTTGACGAATCAGCTTCAAATACTTAACAAAACGGCTGTTCATATAGTCGGCATCAATGACACCCGTATCTATTTCAGTAAGATATCCAACAAGATCATACAGAATATCTACGCCTTGCGAGCCAGAGTCATCAAGTGATAACGATGAAAACTCTTTGTAACGCTGAGCCAAAATCAAGAAGTTGTTCTCATCGAACTGCATTGTAATCTCAAAAGATGTTCCATCCTCCTCGTTCTTACACGAATAAATCCGTTTATCCCATCGAAACCCCTGTATTTTCGCTGCTTCAAGATACCCATTCAAATCGCGAAATAGTGATGCAAACTTTGCACGAACAGCTCCTTCCTCCGGCAATCTCTCAAAATCGGGGACTCCAGCGTTTTTGAACAGATCTGCTATATCCTCATAAACGGAATTTAGCTTGCCAAGGTTATGAGGCAACTTTTCCACAAATAGTCCAATCGGTCTATCGCCTGAGTAGAGCTTAACTGCACGGTTCACATTCTGTTCCATCGTGTGAGGCTTTCGATAGTATCGGATAATGCCAAAGGGCTTATCAGGTCCGAAAAGTCTGTTGGTTCGGGAAAATGCCTGAATGATGTTCTCGTACTCCAGCGTCTTATCCATATAAAGCGTATTGACCCACTTGGAATCAAATCCAGTCAGCATTTGGTCAACCACGATCAGTATATCAAGCTGCTTTTCAGGTTCTCTTTCAATTCGTTTATACTGTTCCTTATGGGCAAGGCGCAGGGATAAGTCTTTCTTAAAGCGAGCGTGTGTCGGGATTGCAAAGTCCTGTCCGTAACACTCATTGTAATCTGTAATAATCTCAGCAAGCCCCTGTTCCTTATAAAAGGCGATAGGCTGTCCCTTGTATTCCTTATAGTCACCATCCTCGTTGCTGATATTAGGGTCAAACAGACAACTAATTTTCAGTTTTGGCATTGCTGCTTTCAAAAGGCGATAATAATCGATTGCTTCAGGAATGCTACTTGTCGCAAAAATAGCATGGAACTTGCCATTATGACTTAAAGTGAGCCAGTTTTCTTTGATGTCCTCAACAACTTTGTTCTGATGTTCTGATGATAAATACTGTGACTTAGGAAGATAGTCCTCAATGCCCTTTAACCATTTGCCGTCCTCACCTAAAAAACCTGCCATTTTAACTTTAGAAGCGTCCATATACTCATAGAACACTTTTGATTTTGCCGGATCGCTGATTGCTTCTTCCTCAGTTGTTGCTTTTGCCTTTTCCAAAGCAACGACTTTGCGAACATCCTTGTCCTTAAAAGTCAAAACTTTATACGGGTCAAAACCAAGAACATTTTTATCTCTGATACCGTCAGCAATACTATATCTGTGCAGTTCGTTTCCGAAAACATCAGTCTGAGCATTACTTTTCTTAGCATTTTCCTCAAAGACCGGCGTTCCCGTAAAACCAAAGAATATAGCATTAGGGAAAGTCTCTTTGATGGTGGAAAGCATATCCCCGAAAGTTGAGCGATGCGCTTCATCAATGATAAAGACGAGACGCTTGTTGATTATCTCTTCAATGTCGTGAGCGTTCAATCCCCCGTCCTCGTCACGGATATTGCTCATTTTCTGAATAGAGGTAACGATCAGTGTATCTGCCGTAGCGTTACTTTTCAGCTTTGCGAGAAGCACATAGGTATTCTCCGTTGCCTGTACAGTTTCATTCTCATCCGCAAACGCACGGTATTCTTTGAGTGATTGCGTCCCCAGCTCAATGCGGTCGGTAAGAAAGATTACCTTATCAGCATCGTTGGAGTTTGCAATCAACTGAGCAGACTTAAAGCTCGTCATCGTCTTGCCTGAACCGGTGGTATGCCAAATATAGCCGCCACGCTGCTTTCCGCTGTCCCATTTGGTTTTGGAAACAACATCAGAAATGGCACTGGCTGCATAATACTGGTAGCTTCGCATTACTTTCAGAACACCATCAGCATTGTCGGCAACAGTATAGAACCCTATGAGCTGGTGCGCCATTGGGATAGAAAGCAAAGAGGATGCAACAGCTTTCCAAGCATTGATCGGCTCGTTGTCAAAGTCAGCCCAGTGGAAATAGTAATCCGTGTTGAATTTTCCGTCTGGACCAGGATTTGCAAAATAGCGGGTTTCATCGGGGGTCATTGCGACGAACACCTGAACAAGAGAAAACAGCCCCATAAAGACGCCCTCGTGAGAATATTTTTCAATTTGATTGTATGCCTGACTTACCGGAACACCACTGCGCTTTAGCTCAATATGAATAACGGGCATACCGTTGATAAGCAGCATCAAATCTCCACGACGATCATTGAGCATCTTTGATTTGCTCGGAAAAACGGGCTGCTGAACGATCTGATAACGACTCTGTCCGGCAGCAATTTCTCTGCGATCATATATTTTCAGGCTGACCTCTGTGCCAAAATGGAGCTTATCATCGGAGTTGTCACGCTTGATAGATACAGTTTTTCCGTTGATAAAACCATTAAGCCTAAGCGGAGTCCGCAGTTCCGTAATCTGCTCAATAATCTGCTGCATTTCTCCGTCAGTAAGCGGATAATTGTTCAGTCGATCTATGCCACGATTATTGTCATAAAGGATTTTTGCCCAATTATTGATGAGGTCTTGCTCGGTCGGATTCTTGATTACTTCTTTTTCCCAACCTTTATCTTCCAAAACTTTTATCAATGCTTCCTCAAAGTCGGCCTCTTTTTGAAATGTCATTCAATTTTCTCCTCTCTGCGGTGAAAACAGCCTTTCACGCAATGGCTAGTTGTAAGACGCAAGCATGAATACTCACGCTGATGAAGGGTGATAAGGTTATCTAGGCTTCTGAAATAGTCACAAATTTTATCCTGTTCAGACTTACTTGGCAACATTATTTGATAATTAGAATATTCCTGTGCATTAACTCCAGGTTGTCCTGAACGCATTGAAGTAACCATAATAAATTTCTCATAATCGTCTGTAAGTGTATTCTGAAATACAAATTCTGCATTGTATTCTGACTTTATTCTTGCTCTAATTAAGAAACCTGCATAATAGACTAATCCATCAGAAGCCTTGTAAATATAGCTTTTTCCAACACTTGCTCCTGTTCTAGCAAACAAAATATCTCCTTCAGATAATCTGTAGTTTTCAGCAGAAGATACATCTATATCTGGTGAAGTGATATCTTCCTTTTTAAACTCTCGGCTATCATCAGCAATATCTGTAATCCTGATATATTTGTTTTCACCATCATACTCTTTAGCTGCTACGTTAAGTCCATATTCAAAAGATGAAGATAGTTCCCCCAACTTACGCTGTTCCCAAGAATATGTCATCTATAGCCTTTCACGCACCATCATAAGAGTATAACCCAACAGGTTTTGCCCCTGCCATTTTGCCCTATCAAGTCTGTCTGGATCGTGCATAGACAGACCAATTCCCCATATTCGGTCTCTCACCGCGCACTCTACAAGAACAGCGCTTCCTGTACCTTTCAGTTGTTCTCTCAAATCAAAATCTTGCGAGAACTTTGCCATAAGTCCTTCATAGACAACGATCTGCCGGACACCATTCCATAGGCTTTCATCATAGCCTGATACAAGCCGTCCGAGAGCCTTGATTTCGGCAACATCTGCTGTAGCGAGGATCTGTGCTGCAACTTTCTCATCACCAAAACAAACCGCCTTGCGGTACATCATATATTGCTCCATCGAAGAAAAAGTAACACCATCCAGCGCAAATGCAGTAGGATACCAGTTGCTCAAATATCCATTTTCTTCATTAGGATTGTGAAAACAAATGACTGCCATCACACTTCACCCACTTTTTTCACTGCCAGATCAAGTTCCAGATCGTGAAGTCCGGCATACGCCTTTTCCAAAAAAGATACTGGGATTTTCTTGACAAGCTCTGCACTCGGCAGGTTGTAGTACCACTGGTAGTAGGCGTAAAATTCTCCGATCCAGGATGGCATAAACCCTTCCAGCGCTTTGCCGTCTTTCAGACAGTAGTTTTCTGTTTCGGTGAAATAAGCCCAAAGCTCTTTTGCATCCATTGTATTGACATAGGCTTTTGCTTCGTCAATACTCTTTCTCGTCTTGCTTGCCATATAGGTATTGATAAACTCCTCGGTATCCTTATCGGAATACTGTTGTGCCACAAAATCAAAGAGTTTTCCCTGGCTTTCTACCACATCATTCAAATATTCTTCTGCATACGCCCGCATTATGATCACCTCTCAAACAAAGTGCTGAACACCTTTGTGACCTTGTTTGCATCGGAGTCAACAAGATCACGCATATTTTTTCTTGCTGCCACATCTCTTTGGTTGTATCTTTCGTTAAACTCGGCATAAGCGACTGCAAGCAGTTCATCCTGCTTCTCAGTCAGTTTGGCATATGCCGCTTCGGATTTGATACAGTATTGAATGCCTAAACCGCCCAGTGAGAGCAGTTCTTCGAGAATGTCGATATCAATATTGTCTCGCACGAACTCCTTAGCGATGTAGAAATATGAAGCATTGGCTCTCCAACCTCGAATCACATCGTAATCGCTTGTATCAACACCATATTTCTCGATAAACTTCTTTGCAAGCATACGATATCGCTTGGAGTCGGCGGCATCCCTGTGTTTCATCAGTTCAGCAAGCCACGCAAGAACATCCATCTGCTGAAAATCCAGTATCTTCAATCCATTGGTTTCAAGCTCATATTTATGAACCCATCCATTTGTATCATTCGGTCGGCATACTGCCCACTCTTTGGCGAGTTCCACACTCTCAGTCAGATAAAAGCCCTTACCATAGTCGTGTTTTTCATCTCCACCACCGTACTTCGGTACGACAAGTTTGTCTGGAGTTCCGTGATATAAAGTAATTTTTCCCATTTCTTCCGTCCCCCTAAACAAACATTTTTTCAAGCATAGATTTCTTGATATTTTGTAGCTTTTCCAGCTTACGCTGATGAAGGGTGATGAGGTGGTCGAGAGACTGAAAATACTTACCAATCTGTGCCTGTTCATTCTCTGATTTGGGATAAACAATGCCGGTATCCTGTAAAGCGGATTTTGAAATTGCTGTAACCTTGATTCCTTGCATTAAAGGTATCAACTGATTATGATAAGCACTGGAATTCAGATAATATCCCAAATATCCTGAAGCAAATTTTTCCACTGGTCTGTATGGAATAGTATGAAGTCCGGACAGGACAACTTCATCGTTCAATCCTGCTATTTCACTGCATTTTCCAACAGTAGTATCCTCCGCTGTATCAGCAACAATCACATCTCCATTATGCAAGAATGAGGCCTTATATTTAGACATGACGCTCTCATCGGTTATCATTGGAAGTTGTTCTTTACTGACATCCAATACTTCTCCAAACTTGATTAGCACGTCACCATAATGAACATTCTTTGCTACACCTGACTCATTCGATAAGTCGGCTCTGGAAAGTGTATTATTCTGCAAGCTAACCAGTACATCTCCCAACTTACGCTGTTCCCAAGCGTCAGTAAATCCCTTGAAGCGAATTTCGGGGGAATTGCTGCCATTTTGGGGAAACATCTTTTCGAGCATTGACTTCTTAACATTCGTCAATTTTTCATACTTACGCTGATGAAGGGTGATGAGGTGGTCGAGAGTATCAAACAGCTTTCCAATTTTATGCTGTTCCTCAAGTGAAGGAAGAGATACTTCTCCCACACAGAGCTTGTCGTAATAGAAGTACAGACGAACACCTCCCTCTTGCAACTGCATAATCAGCTTTTGAAAATCAGGTGATTTGAACCAGTGCCATAAGAGTCTATCGTCAACATCTTCAGATGTCTTGAAAACCTCATATAAAGAGCTAACTATCACATTTTTCCCGACATTTTGGTATCCGATTGAACCTACATTTATTCTTGCTGGATTATATGCAAAGGAATTTGGAGAAACGATGTAGTACATTCTTTTATCTGCCTCTCGCATCGTTCCACCGTTCTCAAACTTTTCGTCTTGCGGCACAAACCCGTGTTCATTGGTAATTGAATAACTCTCTAACGGAAGGTTGTCCCGATTCTTTTCACCAGCAGGAAAAGTAATATCTGAGAACTTACGCTGTTCCCAAGCGTCCGAGAATCCTTTGAAACGAATTGCCGGAATGTTTGAATTATTCGTCATTCTGCACTACCTCCAAGCAACTTCTTAAATTCTTCGAGTCCGAGCATATCAAATTCGTTACCTTCAAGCTCATCGATCATACCCACAAGTCTGGCTTCAGTTTCACTGATTTGCTGCTCCACCTCAAAGAAGGTGGTTGCATACTTATTTTGGAGAGCCTCAATTTTGCTCACCAAGCCATCAATTATCGTGTCGGGCAACTTGTGGATACTTTCAACCAACGGGCAGATCCACTTTTTCTCCAACAACGAATATGCCTGCTCGTCGGTCAGTCCTTCAATAGTATCTTTTGTTTTTGCCTGTAAATCGGCACTTTTAGTCTTAATTTTTCCCTTGATCTCCTTTTCAGACTTCACAAGTTCATCCACTCGTTCCAAGATCTTACAAAGTGCAATGCTGTCCGCCGAATTATCTTTTTTAAGTTCCTTAATGATTTTAGGAATCTCTTTCGGAATAAATGCGTCACCTTCCTCGGTAAGAGTATCCTTGCAGATTTCTTTTTCATCCTCTGTCATACCGTCAAGAATAGCCTCATATTCGGAGGGAATTTCTGCAAAGCGGCTTTCCAAATTGTGAAGTTCGTCCGTTTCTGTAAAGAGTAAGGTCGCTTGCACCAAGTCAAACGGGATAATATGACCTACCCACCCTTCCTGAACTTCCTGATCCTTCCCATCCTTTTTCTTCACCACAAGATTCGGATCAACCTTTTTCGTTGCCGCAAAGCCCTCTGTCTGCAATACTTCAAGGTCAATGGAAATGCCTGTCCAGTCATCATCAAGAAGCTGGAATGCCACATATTTGTCAATCAAGGGGATATTCTTCAACCTTTCAAAGATGTCCGCACTCAACAGTGACTCGGCTTTTGAAATATCTACACCCTTAACATTGTCCAGCAGTTCAGCTTTCAAAAATGCAGGGAAAGACGCAAATGCGTCATTAAATACAGTCTCAAAGCCTGCCACATCGGGATGACTCTTGATGGCACTTTTAATATTCTCCACCGCAACATTCACATAAGGAATATCGTTTCCTGCAAACAGGGACTTTTTCAGTTCAGGGAACGCCGCCCAAAACTCACTCAGCTCATCGATTTCAGCAGTGGGAATACCACCAAACATAGAAGCATACACATCCCAATGCTCCGCCGCTTCGGAAGAATCAACATAGCGGGGAATGTTCAGGTTATAATCGTTGCCACGGATTTCTTCCCGGCTGACAACCCTTGAATACTTCGGAATGCTTTCTCTTTTGATAAAGGTGTCTGCTATCCTGCGAATATCCGACGCACGGAGCTTGTTGTTCTTTCCCTCTTTGATAAAGCCCTTGGATGCATCAATGATGAGAACATCGGTGTTCTCACGCTTTTGGCGCAGCACCATGATGATAGTCGGAATACCCGTACCGAAAAAGATATTGGCAGGCAACCCGATAATGGCATCAATATGGTTATTCTCGATCAGATTTTTCCTGATTTCACCCTCCTCGCCACCACGGAACAGTACACCGTGAGGAAGGACAATGGTCATAATACCGTCCGGCTTGATATGAAACAGGTCATGCAGGAGGAAAGCATAGTCGGCCTTCCCTTTAGGCGCAAGTCCAAAACGGGAATACCGAGGATCGCCCTCTTTATTTGACGGATCCCAGGCCTGCGAATAGGGTGGGTTGGAAACGACTGCATCCACATAAAGGGGATTATAGGTGTTCACCGGATCATTTTCATCAAAGTACGGCCAATCCTCCTCAAGAGTATCTCCGTTACGAGTGACAATATTATCCGGCTTAATACCACGCATAACCAAGTTCATTCGGGTGAGGTTATAAGTGTTCTCTTTCAACTCCTGAGCATAGTATTTAATGTTATTGTCATCCGTCATATACTTTGCAACGCTCTGACCGATATTGATAAGCAGCGAACCCGAACCGCTTGTCGGGTCATAAATTTTAATTTCGCTTTTTCCCCTCAAATGACTTGCAACGATTTCAGACATCAACAGGGAGACCTCGTGCGGCGTATAGAACTCACCGGCTTTTTTGCCTGCGTTTGCGGCAAAGTTGCTGATTAAATATTCATAGATGAAGCCAAGAACATCATAGTCCTGCTTTCCGTCCATCGGAATGTCTTTGATAAGGGTAAGCAAGCCGCTGATTGCCTTTGTCTGTGTGCCGGAACTGTCGCCCAGCTTGGAAAGCCCGGTTTGCAGCGTGTCAAAGACCTTATCAAATACTTTTTTGTGAGTATTGGAAATAAGTCGACTAAAAGCGGAAAGCGCATCACGAACATTGGAAACATCAAAATCCTTGCCCATTGCAAGCCAAGTGGAGAATAAATCCTTATAAGCAATAAAATAGCCGATGTTCTCTTGAACCCACTTTACTGTTTCGTCATCTTCTTCGGACACAATTTTCAAAAGTTCATCATCATAATCATTATCTTTCAGGAATTTAATCTCCTTATCTGAGAGATACTTATAGAAGATAAAGCCGAGTATGTAATCCTTATATTCGTTAGCTTCGATTTTTGACCGCATTTGATTGGCTGATGCCCATATCTTTTGAGCAAGCTGTTGTTTGTTCATTCCGTGCAACCATCCTTTCTCCACAACCAAGAGTAAGTCCAACAATACAACTTATATTGTACCACATTATAAACAGACTGTGTTATAATGTGTTGTGCAAATTTTAACAGGTTCATCATTTTAACAACGAAAGGACACTTTTATGGAAATCGAACGTAAATTTTTAATCAGATACCTCCCTGAAAATCTCTCTGACTACGAATGCCTTCACATCGAGCAGGCCTACCTCTGCACCTCCCCTGTGATCCGCATCCGCAGGCAGGATGAGGAATATTACCTCACCTACAAGAGCACCGGACTCCTTGCCAGGGAAGAATACAACCTGCCTTTATCCAGGGAAGGATACGAGCATCTCCGCCCGAAAGCCGATGGCAACATTATTTCCAAAAAACGGTATCTGATTCCAATCACAGATACCGCCTTAAAGGTTGAGCTTGATATATTTGATGCGCCCTTTGCACCATTAATGATTGCCGAAGTGGAATTTCCGGATGTGGAGACTGCCAATGCATTCTCTCCGCTTGACTGGTTTCAGGAGGATGTCACGAACAATCCGGAATATCACAACTCCAACCTGTCAAAGCGTATTTTCCAACCCTGAACCTGTATAACTATTCAGGACCACATACCTGAAACGGTTTCAGATGCAGTATGGTTTATCACCTGTAATTATCCCGGTGGAGCGGTCGATTCCCGGATCACCAGCTCTGCCGGAAAAATCAGATGTTCATGCGATCCGCCTTCTTCTAAGATTTGCAGAAGCAGGCGGACCGTTTTATCTGCCATGGCTTCTACCGGCTGCCGCATCGTAGACAGCTTCGGAATATAATATTCCCCGAGCGGAATTCCATCAAAACCGGCAACCGACACATCCTCCGGAATCCGTTTTCCGGCCTCATGCAATGCCCGGCAGGCTCCGATTGCCAGGGTATCTGCAATTGCATACACCGCCGTAAACGGCTCACCGGACTGTAGCAGTTCTTTCGTCATCCGGTAACCGTTTTCCATCGAATACGGATCAACATCATCCATTATTTTCAAGATCAGCTTCGGATTTACCGCGATTCCCTGTTCCTTCAACGCATCCTGATAGCCTAAAAGGCGAAGCTTCCCAACCGACTCTCCCTCTGCATTTTCTGTAATCAGGGCGATCTGCTTATGTCCGAGTTCCAGAAGATACTCTGCCATCCGGCAGCTTTCTGCCCGGTCATCCACCGCGATGTTGGAATAATTCTTTTTCACACTCTCCTCTGCCACTGTCCCGATCGTACTGAATACAAAAGGGACATTCAGCATCCTGAGCTTTTTCGGATCATGCTGGTAATTGCCTCCCAGAAAAATAATCCCGCGCAGCCGCTTTTCCTTGATCAGATTCAACGCCACATCCAGCTCATCCTCATAGCTTTCCACATGCTGCATCACCATGGTAAAATGCTTTTCATCAATCTGTTCTTCAATAATCCGGATCACCGAACTGAAAAACGGATTTGTGATGCCCTTAATCAATACCGCAATACAGTTTGCTTCTGTCCGTTTCAGATTCCGTGCACTGTTATTGGGGACAAAGCCGGTTTCCCGGATGACTGCCAATACCCTTTCCCGGGTTTCCGGATTGATATTGGGATGGTTATTGATGGCGCGTGATACCGTACTTGGTCCTACCCCGCATTTTCTGGCAATATCCTTGATTGTCATTTCTCCCATCTTCCATCCCTCTTTCTTCTTTTTTGTAACTCTTTTTTCTCTCTGTATTTCTCCTGGTCTTTCCGTATCCTTCTCTGGCTTTTTCCGGCTTTCTTCCACAGCCTTCTCTTTTTCTTCCTATCTTTATTTTTCTTTCACACGTCCATAGAGTTTACATAACTCCAGAATTTCTTCTGCCAGTTCCGGTGAGAGCTGTTCTGCGCTCATCCGCCACTTCCAGTTATCTCCCAGTGTAGACGGCGTATTGATTCTGGCTTCACTGCCAAGCTCCAGATAATCCTGCATCGGAATAATTGCCGTATCGGATACACTTGCAATCGCTGCCCGGATAAACTCCCAGGTCACCTTCTTATTCCCCTTGATGTTCAGGTAGTTCTTTGCAAAGCGGCGGTCACATGCCGGAATCGTATGATACCAGCCAAGTGTTGTATCATTGTCATGTGTTCCGGTATAAACCACACTGTTTGCGGTATAGTTATGTGGCAGATAATCGCTCTCTTCTCTCGAATCAAAGGCAAACTGCAGAATCTTCATTCCCGGATAACCGGTCTTTTTCACAAGACGGATAACGGAAGGAGTTAAAAATCCAAGATCCTCTGCGATCACCGGCTTGTTGCCGATCTGCTCCTTCATCGTCTTAAACAATGCATAGCCGGGTCCCTTCTCCCACTTACCAAACTCTGCGGTCGGATCGCCGTAAGGAATGCTGTAGTATTCATCAAAGCCCCGGAAATGGTCGATACGTACCACATCATATAATTTATAGCAATAGCCGATTCGTTTCATCCACCATGCAAAGCCGGTCTGTGCATGATAATCCCAACGATACAACGGATTTCCCCAAAGCTGGCCCGTTGCCGAAAATGCATCCGGCGGGCATCCTGCAACCGCTACCGGTTCACCCTTTTCATTCAGTTGGAAAAGCTCCGGATTCGCCCAGGTATCTGCACTGTCAAAAGCAACATAGATCGGAATGTCTCCTACAATCAGAACACCCTTCTCATTCGCATACTTCTTAAGACAGAGCCACTGCGATGCAAAAAGATACTGCTGGAATTCATAGAACAAAATCTCTTCCTTAAGCTCTTCACGATATTTCTTCATGGCTTTCTCATCACGATTCCGGATGTCCTCATCCCAGCTTAACCAGTTCACACCCTTAAAATGATCCTTGACTGCCATATACATCGCATAATCTATAAGCCAGTATTCATTTTCCTTCACAAAGTTCTGGAACTCTGCATCTTCTTCGATTTTGCTGTTCAAAAAAGCTTTCTTTAAGAGACGGAACCGGGAAAGATAGATCTTCTCATAATCTACATAACCATCGGTATCTCCCCAATCGTAGCTTTCGCAGTCCTTCTTCGTGATCCATCCCTTCTCAATCAGCTCCTCCTGATCAATGTAATACGGATTTCCTGCAAAGGTGGAAAAGGACTGATACGGGGAATCCCCATATCCGGTCGGTCCTAACGGCAGGATCTGCCAATAGGTCTGTCCGGCTGCTGCCAGGAAGTCCACAAATTCATACGCTTCCCTGGAAAAGGTTCCAATTCCGTAAGGGGACGGAAGACTGGAAACCGGTAATAAAATGCCACTTGCTCTCTTCATATTCTCCATCTCTTTCCGCTATTCCAAAATAGCTGTCAGCACTGTATTTGCGCTATTGGTAACGTTACCAATATCTTGTTAAAAACAGGATAGCACACCGCCTTGCAAAATGCAAGAGGGTGAACCATCCCTGTCCTTACGCCTGTACGGCCATTGCTTTCACCTTTTCAATTGCCTTCTTTACCGGAGGAAGCATAATGATAATTACGGTAATCAGACCTTCTCCCAGGATGTAGGCATAGTTATAGGCAATCGGATAAATCGCAGTCAGTGACTTCGGGAAGTTATCCGGCATATAATCCATCCAGTACAGATAGCCGCCGATGGAATGACACAGGCCTCTTACGAGAATTGCCACGAGATAACCCTTTAATAATCCGTTCTTCTGCTTATTGAAGAATCCGGATAGACCTAATGCAGCAAATGCGAAGATGTAATCAAGGCACGCCTGCAGAGGGGATAAAATATAGCTTCCGCCATCCTGAACGAACTGTAGCAGACTGTAGGCAAATGCGGCCGTAAGACCGACCTTGGGTCCATACCAGTAACCGATCATGGTTACAAACAGCATGGAGCAGAGCGTAATGGAACCGCCCCAGGGCATGTTCACGATCTTAATATAAGAGGTGACAAAGCCAAGTGCCAGTGCTACTGCGGAAAATACAAGCTGCTTGGTAGAAAACGGACTCTTTTTCTGATCCTTGTTCTCTTTGACTCTGGTGCTGATTACTGCTGTCAGAATTACGAGAACTGCAATCAGAATAATCACAGCGACCTCGCCGGCTGTTGTCAATGAAAAGTAGCCGTCTTCTTTGTTAAAAAACAGTGACATAAAAAATCCTCCTTAGACTTTTTACATCGCTAAGGAGGACATAATATGATCCTGTTATCCTGTGCTTCCTTACGCCGGTATTACCCGGTTCAAGTAGTGAGGGTTAATCTGTGTAACAGATAGTAACTGTTCAGCTTTGCCCATTCATAAGCTGCATGGCTGAACTGTTACAACAGATAATCTCAGCAAATGCTCCCCTAGCGAAGTGATTGATTTATTTCGGTGATTGCACCGATCGTTATAAAGATACAACGCTTTCCGGCCGGTGTCAATCCCCTGTATGGAATTACATCCGGATTTCCTCACCCAGCGCAAAGGAATAAATAATCCGTTCCTTCACCTTCTTGCCAACGATTCGTTCTAAAGCTTCCGTATAGTATTCCATCTGGGTGTGATAACGCTTTACCAGCTCTTCCCCGGTCTTTACGGCATCGGTCTTATAATCCATAAGAATAAGATCGTCACCCTCTTCAAAAAAAGCGTCGATGATTCCCTGAATCAGCACCTGCTCCTCATGCGGGAACTGCGGCTTTACGCGGTCTGCTGCGATGCCAAGTACAAAGGGCTGCTCTTTTTTGAGCTTCTGAAGGTGCTGTGCCTTTGCCATTCTCTGTGCCAGTGAGGATTGGAAAAATATAACAAGCTTTTTGACAGAAACGGCTTCGCTCCATGGCTTCTGCAACAGCTCTTTCTCTACCATGAGTGCAATCTGCCGTTCCAGTTCCGAAATCATGTAGGTATCTGCTCCTGATTTCTCAGATTCCTTACTCCAGTTTTCTTCCCTGTTCATTTCCTTCCTATTTTCCTGATTCTGTGCCTCCAGCACCTTTTCAAAGTCAAGCAGCTCCATCACCCGGTGGTAAGCGCTTCCGCGGTCTGCCCCGGACATTCCCTGCTCTTCTAACATAAAGGTAGGAATATACGGCACGATTTCCTTTTCCGGGAACAATTCTCCCGCAAAATCCAGATCCATCTGTGCCTTCTTCAGCTCTGAAACACTGGTCTTCGTTACCAGCTCCTTTAATCCTTCATCCGCATACCGTCGATCCATGCGCTGCTGCAGCTTTTCCTTCTGTGCAAGCTCTCCTTCTGATGCCTCTTCCCTCGTAATCCGGTACACAAACTGTTCTCTTTGCAGAAGCTGTCCGCATTCTTCGGAAATTTCCTGCTCCTTCAGCTCTCCTTCACTGATAAACTGTGCATCAGACAATGCCGGCAGAACAAATTGCAGGAACGATCCGGCATTCAAAAGATCCGTAAAACGCATTCGGCCATCCTTGGCCTTCGTATTTTCATATAATGCAATCTGTTCCCTAAGCTTTTCTCCATCCCTGACAACTGTTGTAAGAATCAGCTTTTCCCTGGCACGCGTCATGGCAACATAAAGAACACGCATTTCTTCTGCCAGCGTATCCAGACGCATTTTCAGGGAAACCACATTTTTCTTCGTCATACGGCGCTGGATGCGAAGCTCACTGTCAATTTCATCCACACCGATTCCAAGATCCATATCGGTCACAAGACGTCCTGTGGTGTCCTGCATGTTGAACTTCTTGGATAAGCCCGCCACGAAGCATACCGGGAATTCCAGTCCCTTACTCTTGTGGATACTCATAATCCGCACAACATCAGCATTTTCATCCAAAATATCCGCTTCTCCGTAATCCACCTCATACTTCGACAACTGCTCAATGTAGCGCAGGAAATGAAAGACACCGTAAAAGCTCGTCTGCTCGAAAGCGGCCGCCTTAGACAAAAGCATTTCCACATTGGCCCTGCGCTGCTCACCGCCGGGTTTTGCCGTTACATAATGGAAATATCCGGTGGTATAAATCAACGCTTCCAACAGCTTATGAATCGGCGTATAAACGGACATCTTCCGGTAATGATCCAGGGTGGCTAGGAAATCCGCAATCTTCTCTTTTAACTCACCATCATAAGCCCTTAACTGATCAATCAGAGCCGCCGGCCGGTTGACTGCCACCACAGCTTCTTCCGAAGCATTCTCCACTACAACATTCTCTTCTGGAACGTTTTCTCCTGTTTTGTCCTTATCTTCTGAAGTTTTCCCTTCGGTCTTCTTGTCTATCGCACCAACCCGGATTCTCGCGATCTCCTCTTCACTGAAGCCTCCAAAATAAGATTTCAGCGTCCCATACAAGGGAATATCCTGTCTCGGATTATCAATCACATGCAGGAACTGCAAAAGCTCCCGGATCTCTGAAGCCTCGAAATATCCGGTGCGGAGGCTGACATAGGCAGGGATCCCCTCCTTTTGCAGCGTCTCCTTAAACTCCTCTGCCCAGCCGGAATTCGTCCGGAGCAGAATCACCATATCCCGGTACTGTACCGGCCGCAGTGCACCGGTCTCCTTATCCGTCACCTGAAAATTCTGATACAATGCACGGATTTTGGCAGCAATCGCCCTCGCTTCAAAACTGCGTACCGATTCTCCGCTTTCTTCCTCCTGCGTAAAAATCAGGTATTCCGTCTCATTCCCGTTATTTTCCGGATAGGAAGCACCCTCATAAAGGGCGGCATCCTCATCATAGACAATCCCGCCAAGCTCCTGCCCCATAATCTTCTGAAACAGGGTGTTGACTCCCTCCAAAACCTCTCGGCGGCTCCGGAAATTCTTATGCAGGTCGATCCGCTGACAATCGGATTCTTCCTTCGTATAAGTATGGTACTTTTCCATGAAAAGCTCCGGTCTTGCCAGACGGAACTTATAAATGCTCTGCTTGACATCTCCTACCATGAAGCGGTTGTTTCGTCCGTCCTGTTCCCCTGAAACCGCCGTCAAAAGATATTCCTGCACCAAATTACTGTCCTGGTATTCATCGATCAGGATCTCATCAAAACACTCCCGGTACTCCTTTGCCGCCTTGGTCGGCACAATCTCCCCGTCTTCTTTGGTAAGCAGAATCTGCAACGCCAGATGTTCCATATCGCCGAAATCGATGATATTGGCCTCACGTTTTTTCTGCGTAAGCATTCGTTCATAAGTCAATACCAGAGAAACAAGCTCTTCCACCATTGGACAGGCTCTCTGCATCTGTGCAAGCGCCTGTTCGGGAGAACGCAGCAGAAAATCCCCTTTCAGTTTCTCAATCTGCTTTTTCACCTCATTGCGAAGCTGCTGTGCCATGGCACGCAAAGCCGGATCCACGGAGTCATCCTTTTTCGAAGGAAGACGCCCGAAGGTGATCTTCTCCATGACCTCATACTGTTCCTGATAGGTCTCCTTCTTCGAGGCCTGCTCCAACATCTCCGCTTCTTTTTCAAGGAGTTCCCCATACATATAAGGGCCTGCCGGACACTCTGACAGCCTGCACGCCTGCCGGAGTTTTCCTGCCAGTTCCTCAAACATAAAGCGCACATGGGAGGTAAGATACCTGCACCACTGTGCCCCGTTCAGTTCCTCCACATCCGTAATTTTATAATCCTCCATGCAGCCAAGAAGCCAGTCCTCCGGCCATGGATAGCTCTCTGCGAAGTCATATAACTTTTCGATATATTGCATGAGAAGCTGGTCGTTGCTTCCCCCCGTAAAGTATTCCACACACTGTAGAAACTTCACATCTGCCGCATCATATTCCTGCTCGAGCAGTTCATTTAAGGTATCCTGTTGCAACAGCTTCAATTCTCCCTCATCTGCCACGCGGAAGCCGGGATCCAGTCCGATCTCATGGAAGTGATTGCGGATGACGAAAAGGCAGAAGCTGTCGATTGTGGTAATCTGCGCCTTATGTAATAACGCTGCCTGCTTCTGCAAATGCTCGTTAAACGGATCCACCGCAAGCTCCCGGTCAATCGCCTGCCGGATACGCTCACGCATCTCTGCTGCCGCTGCATTCGTAAAGGTCACTACCAGTAACCGGTCAATATCCACTGGATGTTCTTTATTCAGAATCATCTGAATGATCCGTTCAACAAGCACCGCCGTTTTACCGGAACCGGCTGCTGCCGAAACTAAGAGATTCCGGTTCCTAGTATCTATAACCTGTTGCTGCTCCTTCGTAAAGGTTACTCCCACGCTGCTTCCTCCTTTCTAAAAATATTCCTTGTGAGCAAGCTCCCACGGACATTTTGGGCAATCAGTTCTGCATGGCTGTTTATATGGTTTTGTAAGCATTCACCATCCCATTCATAAGCTGCCGGATTCTACAGACTGACTATATTATATGCATCTCCGGCAGCTTATTTCATGTCGGGCTTACGCCCTATAGAACCGATTGCACAATCTGTCCTCTGTGAGCAAGCTCCCACGGACATTTTATGCAATCAGTTCTGCATGGCTGAATGCTTACGCATTTTTTCGATAATATCCTGCTCATCCTTAAGTGCATCCATGCCATGTCCTGGCTTTCTCTTTTCGAAGCCCGGTATTTTTCCGTCAAATGCACAGATTTCACGGAACGTACAATAGGTACAGGACTCGGTATTCCCCTGCTCACAGGGATTGACCTCAATATTTCCCTGTAGGATTTCGATTCCAAACTGGTGCATCTTCTGGTTTACATAATTTGATATCACTTCGTAATCCTGCCGGTTTACCACACTGGACCGGGCAGATAAAGAGCCATCACTTTTACGCTCCACCGGAATAATGGAGGACTTTGTTGCAAAGCTGCCGTCCAGAAGCCCGATAACTTCCTCACTGTCGTTCACCAGTCCATTCATGCGCAGCTCCTTCAAAAGCTGATCGTTTACCTGCTCCGGACTCAGCTCTTCCTCACTCTTAATCATCGGGTCATTCACATGATAGTAAAGCAGCGCTGCCGGAACAACCTCCTTATCCGGATGACTTTTCTTCATCATTTCTGCCGCCACATTCATATAGACAATGAGCTGGAGCTGCAGGCCATAGTAAACGGCTGCCAGATCAAACTTCTTATTTCCCGATTTGTAATCAATCACCTTGACATATATGTGATCTTCATCCTCACAGGTATCCAGACGGTCAATCCGGCCCCGGAGCTTCATCTTCTCTTCCTCCGAAAGCGTAATATTCACCGCATCCAGATTTTCCACTCTCGAAAAGCTCATCTCGAATGCCTCCGGCAGGAATTTCCCGCTCTTTAGCTGCTCCTTTAACGCCCAGATCGTCCGTTTCAGAATCCGGTACATCCGTTCAATCATGTACTGATAACGCGCAGAGCTGTAAAGAATCGTTTCGCCATACTGCATGGAACAGTTCTCCAATGCCTCCCAAAGAAGCTGTTCGCCTTCCTCCTTCGGAAAATCCAGCCAGGTATAGCCATGCTCCTTCAGACGGTGGGAAAACACCTCTAAAACCTCATGGTAAATATTTCCAAGATCTGCATTTTGAAGCTGGAACACTTCCCGCTCCTTAAGATTCAGCCCATATTGGAGAAAGTGTGCATAAGCACACGCCGCATAGCGTTCCAGACGGCTGACACTGTTTTCCAGTACCGTTCCGTAAACCATTCTCGCAATCATCGCTCCCAGCGGCTTATGCTCATAATGCTCATAGGCAGCCTGCAGAAGCTTTTCCATCTGACTGCGAAAGGCAGTATCCTCCCAATAAATCCGGCACAGGCTGAAAAATTCCTCATCCGTCATGCCGCCCGCTCTTCCCTGTGCACGCTCGCGCAGCTCTTCTGCCACATAGGGAAGGGCATCCTTCTTTCCCATAATCCGTTCGGTTACAGACTCTTTACCCTCCATCAGATTTCCCTGATAAGCGCATGGAAAAAGAGCCTTCACTGTATCAATCAGATAAGAAGGACGGAGCGTTTTGCCATCGCTGCTGATCCGGGCATAGGACAGATACAGCCGCTCGGACGGCTTCGTCATATTCATGTATAAATACAACCGCTGCGTAAACATCTGCTGCCGTGGCGTCGGGGCCAATTCAATATCTGAGTCCTTTAAAAACTCCCTGTCAATATCGGAAATAATCCCGCCTTTGTTTGCATTCCTTGGAATGTTTCCGTCATTTACACCAAGGAATAACAGCACCTTCACCTGATTTAAGCGGGTCCGCTCCATATCACCGACAATGACACGGTCCACACCGCCCGGAATCGTTCCGACCTCAATCTCGGCGAAGCCGGAATCCAGAATATCGGCAAACTCCTGCAGAGTCATTGCTTCCTCTCTTAACAGTCCTTCAATCTGGTTAAGCAGCTCCATCACCAGCCGGTAGATCTGCGCATATTCCTTCGCCCGCTCTTCTTCTCCGTCCGCCCGGAACTGTTCCTCAAAGGTAAGGAGCTTTTCCTGAATCCGTCCGGCCACAATGAACTCATACAATGCTTTTACATAGTCTGAGGCCGTTTCCTGCTTCTGCAAAAGAGGTGTCATCTGTCCGTAAAGACGCGCCCGCAGCTCATTGATCTGCTCCGTTGCATTCCTTGTAAAAAGCTCTCCCCACTTCTTTCTTCCCTTGATTCCGGTTGCCAGAATATAATTTTCGAGAAGATCCGTCTCTTCCATCGTAAAATCGGCAAGACCGCTCCGCAGATAATGAAACACCGACTCATAGCTGAAATTCTGCAGGACAATCCGCAGGGCACTCCGTATGTATTCGAGGAACGGATTCAACAGGATTCCCCGGGTCCGGTCAATAAATACCGGAATGTCATACGTTGCGGCTTCCCGTTCAAAGAAATCTCCGTAGGTTTCCAGTTCTCCTGTCACTACCGCAATATCCCGGTAGCTGTAATTCTGCTCTAAAACCAGCTTTTTAATTAAAATGCAGGCTCCCCGGACCTCCCCGGCAGGACTCATTGCTTCCCGGATCTGAATTGCCGGTATGGAATCCTTCTGTGACTCCTCATAGGGCTTTAAAGGATAACGGAACAGCTGTTTTTCCAGATGTGCCAGTTCCCTGCTTTCCCGGAACCTGGGCAGTCCGCCCTTTCCCAGATAAACGTCCTCTGCCTGCCGGACATTTCTCTTCTGTGCCCATTTCTGCAGATCGCGGACCGTCTTTTTACTTAAATAAAATAACTCCTGCTCTCCCATGATCCGGTAAGGGTTTTCTCCCTCACCCAGCGTTACCGACACAATCACCATGCGCGATAACTCCATGAGCTCTGCAATCAGCCGGTACTGGATCGGCGTAAATCCGGTAAATCCATCAAAAATCACCACGCTGTTTTTCATGATCTTCGACTCATGAACCGCCCGGGATAGCAGGGCAAGCGTATCCTCTGTTGTTATAAAACGCTCTGCCACATATGTGTCAAATGCCTGATATAATGTTTTTAAATCCTTCAGCTTATAATATAACGTGCCACGGCTCTTTGAAAATTCCGCCAGCTCCCCGACACGTTCCACGGATAATCCATATTGCTTGAATTCAGAAATTGCAGATTTGATTTCATGAATATAACCGATTTTATTCAGATTCCCGGACAGAACCGGCAGCTCCTCCTTTACCGAGGAAGCTACCTTACGAAGCACCAGACTCTTGCCGGTATCATCCAAAACCGGCTTCCTTCCATACCCGGTTTCTTCAAAAATACGATGTGTGAGTCTGCCAAAACTCAACACATCGATATTCATAATTCCACCGCCCGGACTTTCCTTTACGAGATCCGTCTGCGTCTGCATGGTGAACTGATCCGGCACCAGAAACAGGAAATTACAGTCCGGATCCTTCGCCGCCATATGAAGAACGTCCTGATGAAGTCTTTTGCTTTTTCCGGAACCGGATGGTCCAAAATAAAACTGTAACGCCATGTATCCTCCTATCTCTGCTCATGCTCTGTATCTTATCTGTATCTTATCTCTCTGTTACTCCTTAATGCCCTTTTCCTGACTTCCACAGCAGATGCTTCATGCTGTATGGAAGCGTTACAGAAATGGGATCATATCCTTAACCGAATCGAAAATAAGATCCGGCTCAACATCCGAAATCTTCACATCCTCCATCGTCGCCTCTCCGCTCAGTACGAGAATTCCCGTATATCCGTTGTTCACCCCTGCTGCCACATCGGTATAAAGCCGGTCACCGACCATCGCTGTACGTGCCTTGTCCACACCTTCCCGTGCCACGAGGTAGTCCATAATATCACGGTTCGGCTTTCCGATAATATGATCCGGTTCTCTGCCTGCCGATGCCCTGATAAATGCATGGATTGCGCCTGCATCAGGAATGAAGCCTGTCTCGGTCGGGCAGTTATAATCCGGATGTGTGGAAAGGTACGGCAGCCCTTCCCTCACAAAGTCACAGACCCTGCACATCTTCTCATAGGTAAGCGTCGTGTCAAAGCCAACCACTACGACCTCCGGGAATTCGTTATCCAACACGATTCCTTCCTGCACAAATTCTTCGGTAAGCAGTTCATTTCCCAGTAAAAATACCCGTTTCCCCGGGAAATGCCGCTTTAAATAAGCAATCGTTGCTTGTCCCGAGGTGACGATCTTCTCTTCCGTAACCTCCAGTCCCATCCTGGCAAGCTTCTTCACATAAACCTGCGGATTCTTGGAGGAATTGTTCGTCAGGAAGACGTACTTTTTGCCTGCGGCTTCCACTGCACTCAAAAACTCGCGCGCGCCGTCAATCCACTGCTCTCCTAAATAGATGGTTCCATCCATATCCAGTGCAAAACATTCGATATTTTTTAAGATATGTGCTGCATCCTTATTTACTTCCGGTATCATAATCTACTCGCTTTCATATATGTATTTAGCAGCTATTCAGAATTATCGCATTTCTATATTCACAGTTACCATCTCATAACAACTGCCTATACAAATTCCATTCTTAAACCGCTCTTGTCACATGGCGGAGCCAGGTCAGTTCTTCTCCCTCAAAGTAGGGCTTCAGCTTCTCAAAAACGGCTGCATGATAGTCGTTCAGACGCTCCTTGTCCAACTCGCTCATCTGGCTTAATTCCACACCGTCAAGGTCAATCGGTACAAATGTCAGATCTTCAAAATACATAAACTGTCCATACTCGTTCTTTTCGCCCTTGCGGCAGAGAATCTCATTCTCAATCCGGATTCCGTACTGGTTTTCCAGATAAATGCCCGGCTCATCGCTGGTAATCATGCCTTCCTCAAAAACAGCCGGCTTTCCGGCATCCGGCAGAAGCTTCCAGCGGAAGCTCTGCGGTCCTTCATGGACATTCAGAATATTTCCTACTCCATGACCGGTTCCGTGCTTATAATCCAGTCCATGCTCCCAGAGCACTTCCCTTGCACGGATATCCAGGTTCGCCCCGGTACAGCCATGTAAAAAGCGGGTGGCACGCATGGAAAGCATGGCACGCAGTACCAGTGTATAATGCTTCTTCATCTCCGGTGTTACCGGCCCTAAGATAAAGGTTCTCGTAATGTCTGTCGTTCCGTCTATGTAATGACCGCCGCTGTCAATCATCAGCATTCCTTCCGGCTTTAATACCGCACAGGTTTCCTTCTGTGCGCCGTAATGAATGATCGCACCGTTTATACCATACGCGCTGATGGTCGGAAAGCTCAGTTCAATAAATCCTTCCTGCTGTGCCCGCAGTCCGTCAATCTTTTCTGCCACCGATACTTCATCCATCGGAATGGAACCGATATTCTTCTTTAACCAATACATAAACTTCGTAACCGCCACGGCATCCTTGATATGCGCCCTGCGGGTATGCAAAAGCTCTGTCTCGTTCTTGATGGATTTCATTAAGGTGGTCGGATTTTCCTTATTCAAAAGCAATGTACCTGCCTGTGCACCTTCTTCCACGCAGATCTTCTTTAATTCCTTGAGCACGCGGAAATTCACCTGGGATTCATCAATCCAGATTCCGGATGCCTTTTCTTCCTTTGTGGCCTGCGCCGCGACACTGCCTAACATTTCATAGAACCGGTCATACGGATAAATCTCGACGCCGGCTTTTTCCATCCGTTCTCGCGCAGAGGTGTCTTCTCCTGCTGCAAAGCCTTCTTCTGCAAACAGCAGCGCGCGGTCCTTTGTCACCATTGTATAGGCTAACACGACCGGGCAGCATTCCACGTCATTGCTGCGGATATTATAAAGCCATGCAATATCATCGAGGGAAGTAAGGACATGAATGCCTGCTTCTTCCTTTTTCATCTCTTCACGTACTCTTACGAGTTTCTCTTCCACACTCTCTCCGGCGTATTCTTCGGAAAGAACCCAGACCGGATGATGAATGAGCACCGGGCGGTTTTCCCATGCTGCATCACACAGGTCGAGGTCAAAGCGTACCTGTCCCTCATGCTTTTTTGCAATTTCTTCAAGCTCACCTCCCTTTGAGGAAGTAATGACTCTGCCATCAAAGCAGAGCGTCCAGCCCTTCTGCAGCTTCTGATCGACATATTCGGTCATCGTGGGAACTCCCGGTTCTCCCATTTTCATTAAGGTAATTCCGGAGCCTTCCAGCTCCTTCGCTGCCTGAATGAAATATCTGCCGTCGGTAAATAAAGCCGCCTCATCGGGCGTTACCACAAGCGTTCCTGCCGATCCGGTAAAGCCGCTGAAATATTTTCTTGCCATAAAAAAATCACTGACATATTCACTGTTGTGATAATCCGAGGTCGGGATTACCACACAGTGAACGCCAGCTTCCTTCATCTGATTGCGTAAGCTTAAAAGTCTTTCGTTTTTCATTTTGCTACCTGCTTCCTGATATTATCTATTGATGTCAATCAGATTGTTCCGTGCTTTCCACTCTCACAATCTGCCCAATATTCGCATACCGTGAAACTTACGCTCCACTGACATCATACCTTGTTTTTGGACACAAAAGCAGCAATCAGTCCGAATACCAGCGCTGCACTGCAGCCAATGGCACCGGCCCGAAAGCCGCCTTCAAAAACGCCCATAAATCCGCTTTGATCTACCGCTTCCTTAACACCCTTCATCAGAACATGCCCAAATCCAAGCAGGGGAACCGACGCCCCCGCTCCCGCAAATTCCTTGAACGGCTCATAAATGCCAAGAAAGCTTAATACTGCGCCCGAACAAACCAGTAACACCATAATTCTGCCCGGCATCAGCTTTGTTTTTTCCATTAGGATCTGTACCAGTGCACAGATCAGTCCTCCAACCCAGAACGCATTGAAATAATCCATCCTACCCTCCTGAAATTCTGCAATAGAAGCTTGCATTTCTTTCTTATGAGTATCTGCATTTTTCTGAATTTCATACTGCGAATCTAAATTGTCTCGTAACTGTTCAGTACCTTCACAGTTACGATGCAAAATCCATTCCAATTCGGCTTCGCCGATGGGATTTTGCATTACTGAATCATTTTCTTCTGTTCACACCTTATAAAAGAGCTAAGAACTCCGATTGGCAGACCTTCCCGGAAGCTGTACCAGAATTACGGCTGTAAACATCAGTACACAGCCAATTAATTCCTTTACCGTCAGCTTCTGTTTTAAAATTACCCAGCCTGCCAGTACGGAAAAAGTGGATTCCATGGAAAGCAGGAGAGAGGCAATGGTCGGATCCATCCCCTTCTGCCCGATGAGCTGCAGGGTGTATGCCACACCACTTGACAGGATTCCGGCGTAGGCAATGGGAAGCCATGCTGCCACGAAATCAGACCAGTGTGGAGTTTCAAACACAAACATTAAAATGGTGAGAATCACTCCTGAGGTCAGGAACTGGATACAGGAAATCTCCACCGGATCTGCAAGCTCCACGAAATGATCCGCAAGCAGAATCTGTATGGCAAACAGGAATGCACATATAAAAACAAGCACATCACCCTTACCAATCTGTAAGCTTTCACTCATACAAAGCAGGTACATACCGATTGCTGCAAGCACGGCACACGGCCAGACCTTTCCGGGTACCTTTTTCTTCAGAAAAATTCCCAGAATCGGCACAATAATAATATACAGTGTCGTGATAAATCCTGCTTTTCCAACCGAGGTATACTGGATTCCAATCTGCTGCAGGGTAGAAGCCGCACACAGAGCCAGTCCACAGCAGATTCCTCCGATCCAGGTGATTTTCGCACCGGCAGGTGCAATTCCCTTCTTCTGATTCTGTCTTCTGCGGAATGCGATCACGGGAAGAAGAACCACTGCTCCCAGCAAAAACCGTGACGCACCAAAGGAAAGCGGACCTAAATAATCCATGCCAACGCTTTGTGCCACGAATGCAATGCCCCAGATAAATGCGGCTGACAGTAATAAAAGGCCATTCCCTATTGAATTTGTCTTCAAGTGTCTATACCATCCTGTTGTAAATTTCTATTCGGATCTTCTTCTGTAATCCGGTCTGTGTAGCTTTTACAGAGCCGCAATCACTTCTACCTCACACAGGACGTTCTTCGGAAGCTGCTTCACTGCAACACAGCTTCTTGCCGGCTTACCGGTGAAGTACTGCTCATATACTGCATTAAATGCTGCAAAATCTGCCATATCATCCAGGAAACAGGTGGTCTTTACCACATTTTCATAGGTGGTTCCTGCTTCCTTTAAAATCTCTCCGATATTTAACATCACCTGCTTTGCCTGTACGGTAATATCTCCCTGTGCGATCTCTCCGGTTGCCGGAATGATCGGGATCTGACCGGATGCATATAACATTCCATTCACGATAATTCCCTGGGAATAGGGTCCGATTGCTGCAGGTGCTTTTGTTGTTGCTACTTTAGTTAACATAACTTTCTCCTCTTCTAATTACTTTTTCTCATTACAATTCAGCAGTGTCATTCATAAGCTGATATCGTATACTCTCATTTCTGCACAGCCGGATTGTCATCGTCGAACTCAGCAGTCACATAAAATCCACGTGGATTCTCCGTAATCTTCACGACACGGCCCTTACGTGATTTGAGCCGTTCACGGAATGGAATGTTCGGTGACATGGCAAGGGAAGGATCAATCGTGTAATAATAATTACTTGGTAATACTCCTTCGGTCACAGTAATGTCGTCCCCCTCCTGCAGGAGCCCCGGCCGTTCCATTTTAAATTCCATCTGACGCATATGATTCGCCTCACTTTATTTTCATTCTTCTATAGTTTAAACTGTTCTACCGTATCATGCAAGAGGTCAGCTTCTTTTGATGTTCTTTGTACCGCCTCATCGATTTTCTCAGATGCGGTCTGCAGATCGGAAAGCTTCTCATTGATGCTGCTGATCTTCTCACTGATTTGATCCTGTGCCTGTGAAATGGATTCTGCCGTATCCGTGATGGACTGTGTACTTGCAGAAAGTTCTTCGGACTGTGCTCCAAGAGTTGCCGAAGCATCCGTATAGAATCCGGCATCCTTAAGGTATGTCGATGCCATATTCTGCATCACATCATAATCCGGAAGCACCTTTTCATCTAAGAAAGCAATCATTTCATGGCTCTCGGTCGTCAGTTCTCCAACCGATGCCACGATCTGCTGGATCAGCACATTAATCTTGCCGACTTCTCTCGATGTATTTTCAGAAAGACTCTTAATGGAACCTGCAACTACTGCAAAACCCTTTCCTGCCTCCCCTGCACGTGCCGCTTCAATACTTGCATTCAGGGCTAAAAGATTCGTTTCTTCGGCAATTTCCTGAATCGTTTCGCTGACCTGGATCACTTCATCAATGACCTTTACCTTTTCAATGGCAGCCTCCAGCTTTTCCTTATTGGTTGAGGTCATCTTTACTGCATTTTCCTGGCTTGCCATCATTTCCGGAACGATCTTCTCCACTCTTCCCGTAATCTCTGATGCACGCTCCGCAATTGAGGAGGCCTGATTGGCAAGATCATTCGTTGCCCCGGAAAGCTGTTTGCAGCTCTCACGGATATTGGAAATGGACTCTGCATTTTCCTCTACATTCTGTACTGCTTCTGCGGTTTCTTTTGCAATCTCATCCATATGGGTAAGACTCGTTTTGACCGCTTCGGCAGTTTCGTTCATATTGCCCCGCACAGAAACGGCTGCTCTCTGGGACTGCTGTATGGTATGTACGAATTTGTCCTGCAGGGCATCCACCAGATATTGAATCTGCATCGTTTCATTCTTATAATCTGCAACTGTCCCGCCTAAGATCACATCCTGTACGAAATCCTTCATCCCGCCCACCGGTCGTAAGGATCTTCCAATGGCAACGGATACGACCGTAAATGCAATGACGATGAACACCGCACCCAGAATCAGAATCATGGTAACAAGCCCGTTTACCTGCGTCTGGATGACTTCAGTGGACTCTAACACGCCAAGCTGCCAGCCGGTCGATGCGATCTCTTTTACTGCAAGGAATTTCATTCTGCCATCATAATCCCGAATCGTTACCGCTGTGTTCAGATCGGTATGTAATGCCTCACTTAAATTGGTGCTTCCCTCATCCGCCGGAAGCCATTCACTGTTTTTATGAGTAATCACATCTCCCGATGCTGATAAAAGAAAGCCTTCACAGAATGGCTTTTCTTCAATCTGGTTGATGATCTCCAGCACAGTCGTCACATCAATATCGGCAAGGACGGCATAAGGCTTTCCATCAACATAAAACGGATAACATGCCGAAATGATCGTTTTGCCGGTTGCAATATCCGTATAGGGATCTACAATCACGGTATCTCCTGCCTCAAAAGCCTGAATCCACCAGCCACGCTCCGAAGGAATGAGCTCCATGTCCTCTCCATATTCGCTCACGGCTGCATCGGCGCTGCAGTAATAATAATTCAGCGCGTAAGGATTTTCATCCTTAGCCTCATGGAGAATGGCTGCACCCTTATGCAGATCCGTGTTTTTCGTCGCTTCTAACACAACTCCCAGTTCCTTGATTGTTGCTTTTTGTCCCTCCAGCCAGGCCGATGTCTCCTCTGCCTTGGCTTCTGCAATGGAATCTACAAGCTGGATACTGCTGCTTCTTTGGATGGAAACAATCGAAGCAATCGCGACTGCTGCACTTAACACGACAATCAGCAGTACACCTATCGCTACTCCAATGGATAATCTTCCCCGGATAGATTTGAAAAATTTTCTTGATTTTTTCATTCTTTTCTTCTCCTTTGTTTACACTGCTTCCCCAGACTCACGATAGCACTTTTTCCAGTCTGATGCAATAAAATTTCCTGCCAAAATTGTATTTTTATTACTTTCATTGTATAAAAAGAAAATAGAAAATACTTCCTGCCATTTTCCCTAAAGCAGCAAATAACAGGGCAATCCCAAGTCCATGCCGGAAGCCGATTCTCCTCGAGAAAATCGGAATGGAATTCAGCATTTCCGCGATGGCAAGTGCCAGACATCCCACAAACATTCCTGCAAAAAGCCCGAACACGATAAGAAATGCCGTTCCAAGCCATGACGGTAAGATTCCTTCTCCCAGGGATTTATAAAATACACTGGCACATCCCCCTAAAATCGTTCCGAAAACCACTGCTTCTTCCAAGGCGAATATATGCCTTGCCACATGCATTTTTCCGGCAAACCGCGGTACCAGTCCGACCGAGGCAAGCACCGTAAACACACCGGCGGACGCCAGTACGCCAAAGCTCACTCCACATAGGGCAAGCAGAACTTGCATCCAGAAACTAAACATCAAGCGTGTCCCCCTGTCTGTCCGAGGTTTCGATCAGTGCCGTATTCACATCCGTCTCATAAATACGCATTTCTACCTCAATTGGTGTCGGATCCTTCGTGATCCTCCGTCCTCCGATATGATTAAAGAACACAATAATTCCAAGCGCAAGCCCTATGGAATAGGAAATTTCCAGAATATTGATCCCCTTTGCGGGTGTGCCAGCCACCACCGTATGCAGCTTGTCAAACAGCTCATAAATTCCGATGTCATTGTGAAAGGCCATAATCGTGAATGAGGTGCCAAAAAAGGTAACCATTGAAACAAATGCCAGTTTCAACCACTGTACCGGCCCCTTGTGCTTCTCTACATCGATCCATTCAAGCAGTACTGCTGTCTCTCCCAGATTCTCCACCTGGATTCCCGGATACTCTTTCGTAATCAGTTCAATCACCTTCAACATGCTGATTACCTGCCGCTTCGGTGCCTCCTTATGAAACTGGAATACGGTAAGCGCCTTTGCCTTCGCCATAATATGCTCATCTGCACAAAACACAGAGGCAATGTCCCCGACACTCACGCGCGGTTCCTTCACCTCTGTGTTCTGATCTGCCTTGATATATAAAATTTTATTTGTTCCGCTTTCACTGCTCATACCATCCCTGCTCCGTTTCCAATATAATACGGTTCTCTGCTTTTCTTTAAGAGATAGTATGTGCGAAGCCAGTCCTTTTCATACTGTATAACTTTTGAATCTTATCTTCTCTATGATCTTTGTAACTTATCCTCTCTATAATCTTTGTAGCTTATCCTCTCAATGATTGTGAACCATTCAGCCCCAATCGGAAGTTCAAATTCTCTCATAACCATCATAGCAGTAAGGTCACGGAACAGTTTTGGATATATTACTAACGAAATTGTAATTTATATCCAAAATGAAGCATTTCCAGTCAAAATAGGAAGCTATTTTGACGTATATTGGATATAAATAAAAAATATGAAGCACTTATATCCAAAAATTAAAGAAATTCTGGATATAAATGCCTCAAAAAGTTGTAATATGTCCAAAGCAGGAAACCAGCAGCCTGCAGATGTTCCACAATGCCTCAACGTTGCATATCACAGATCACATATTGCAAATCACATATTGCAAATCACATATTACAAATCACATATTACATATTGCATCATCATCTGCTCATAAGCAACTACATATATTCCATCAGTGACTGCATTCAGTTCAGGAAGAACTGCATGACAACCGGATCATGATCCGAATATTCATATCCCCAGTCGGAATGCTTATAATAATTAATTGCAATATTATCGGAAATAATAAATCCATCGAGTGTAACCGTCATGGTTGTCTCTTCATTATAAGGCTCATCGGCATTCCGGCAGGTATCATGTGCAATATCCTCGGCAGCACGCAGGCTGTCCATTCCCATACGGAAGCCGGCAGGAAGCTCTTCTCTCGGGAATGGCTGCGCCCATTCCGGTGCATTGGAGCTTGCATCTGCCCGGAGATTATGATTGAAGTCCCCACCGCAGATCACATAATTTCCGCGTGCATAGTCCGCTTTCATATCAGCAAACAGCATACCGAGCTGGCCGCTCCGCACTTCTTCACTGCTTCCGTAAGCAGACAGATGTACATTATAAAGGCAGAGCATCTTTCCGTTATCCACCGGTATTCTCGAAATAGAATAACAGCGGTCCAGATCAGTAAACTTACTGAATCCGGTAGATACCGGCAGGCTTCTGCGAAGCGCATCCGTGATTTCTCCTCTCGAATACGTGACCAGTCCGGACTGGTTCGCCCCGTGCGGCTCCCACGGCGGCACCATCAGATAGGGCGAATCATAATTCTGTGCAAACGTATAATAATACCCTGTCACGAACTCATTGAGCAGATCCAGCTCATTCACATGGTAGGAACGCGTCCCGTCAATATCCACTTCCTGCAGGAAAACAAAGTCTGCTGCAGTATTATTGATGACATCTCCCACACCACAAATATCCGCAATGACGCTCTCCTTATCTTTCGCTCTGGAATACTTTCCTCCATCCATAAAGAAACTGTAGTCCCGCTGATAAGCTCCAAAACCAATGTTGTAGGTCATAATCCAGTACGCTTTCCTTGTCGTAATGGAAGCCCTGTCCTCAAACTGTGCATATTCTCCCGACTGGGAAACAGTCAGTGGCTGGTTATCCGGCAGCCGGTGGTATGCCGCCATGACATAGATCACATAGCCGATGCACACCGCCAGTAAAACAGCCAGTAGAATTCCTATTCTTCGCAGTATCTTCTTCAAAATGCCTCCGTTCTGCCCATAAACATACAACTGTTCAAAACCATATAAATCATGTCCAATGTCCTTACCAATGCAGGCATTCGACGTTCCTATTTCATAATCTTCATGGCTCTTAACAGTTAAGCATAAGACAACACATAATTTACGCAGGAAGAAAGCTGCAGGGTCAGCTCATGATCTTTGACCTCATAGGTCCTTCCTGTGGTAAGCTCCTTCACCGTCTTCACATCCTCTTTAAAGTGAAGGGTCACATGTTCATAATACGCCACATCGGAACGTAAAATCAACTTATTATTGTCATACAGGAACATCTGGATGCCGCTGTTTCCCTCCATATGTACCGGAAGTCCTGCACAAAGTGCCTTTCGGATCACCGAAAGCACGGCTGCCGGGTAATGATACAGATCCCCCATATTGTCCGGAATCGTTACAACATAAAGATGCCCTTCCGCATAGGTACAACGGAGTACAATCGGGAAATTATTTCCCGTTCCATATCCTGCTGCCAGCTCCCACACATCATTGGTGCAAAAGCTCATCTGTGGAATCAGCACCGGCTGATCTCCCTGATACTTTCCGAAAATATTAATGCCGCAATTATCGGTTCCTGCATATTCACTCACAATCGCCTTGCGTGAAGTATAAGAAACATTCATGAATTCATGCTGGAAGACTTCTCCGAGCTTTTCCACAAAGCCACTTGTAACAACCACATCACAGCCCTTCATCAGGCTGTCCTTCATTTTCTCCACGATTTCGCCATCATCGGCAGCGCTTTCAGCTAAGAATACCACCTTTTCTCCTTCCGGATAATGCATATGCGCTTCAAAGGGAATACCGCACATGCCAAGATAGCTGTGTAAATTATCCTCTCCTGCGGAATGTCCCGGGCGGTATGCCGCAACCCCGATGGGATTGCCAAGCTCACCTAAATATTCGTCCACTTCCTCAAACATTTCTCCCACTGCTGCCGGAAATAAACGGAAGTCCGGAGCTTCGATCAGCGATCCTAAACAGAACAGTGTCACTTCCTTTGCCTTTGCAAACAGGGTGAGATACCCCTGCTCCAGATAAGAGGTCAGGTTATAGGTACATTCATACGGATCAAACCAGCCACCCAGGTTTCTTCCGGGTGCCGCGCTTTCCAGATAACGCATGACAAAATAGCTTAAGTACTTTGGCAGATGCTGTCCTGCATAATCGGGATTGCGGGTTTCCGTACCGGTATAAATGGTGTCCGCAATCTGCGGCTGTGTCGTCAGATCATAACCGGTTTCGTTGTATACTTCAAACCACTGCGGATACTTGATGATCACATTCATTTCCGGATTGATGCTCTTTGCAGTCTTCATCACGACCTCTTCCGTGATGTATTTCATCTTTTCCAGCCGGAACTCCTTCCAGCTCTTCGTTCCCTTCTGCTCAATGCACTTCCGGCATCTGCAATTATAGAAATAAAAATCATCAAAGATCAGTTCATCAAAAATTTCAGCATTTAATGCAACGGCCTTGCGAAGGATTTCCACGTCCTCCTCACTCGAATAACACAGGGAATTAAATCCGTCATTCTGATCTGCCGCACAGGTCGTAATGCCGCCCGAGGTGGCGATTCCTTTACTCTCAAAATATGCCTTCACCTTAAGGAGCTGTTCCTTCGTTGCCCACTCCATTCCCCGAAAGCATTCAATGTAAGCCCTTCCCAGCTTCACATTCTTATAAAGAAGGGCAAACTTCCGGTCGAACTCTTCCAGATCCTGAATCTCATTCACATTCCCTACCGGACAGTACACTGCCACATTAAAATTCTGATAACTCATCTTCTGTTCCCGCTCAATGAGCCCCTTGTTCTTCATCTTTTCCATCGTGCTTACCTCCATTGCGTAGCCGGATCACCCAGAGACCTTCTCTTCTCCGTTTGATCCCTTATTTCTTTCTACGCTATCACAGAGCCTTATGGAATGCTAGAACACATCTTGTTATTAATCGTAGGTTTCTCTTATGTGTAAATTATTAGGTTATTGTTTTATCGATTTATTATCTGACTTTCATTGAAATTTTATTATTTATTTTCATTGGCATATTATAACCGGAACCGTATAATAATATTAAAGATGAGCAATCATCGTCAGGTGAGTTCCTACCATCTAAGTGGAAAACATTAAAATCAGGAGAGTTCCTGCCAGATAGTGGAAAACTTTAAAATCGGAGATTCCCTGCCAAATAGTGGGAAGCTTTAAAATCAAAGGGTGGTCACTATGACTGCCCTTTTTCTAAATTGGAGAGAATTACTATGGATCCCTTGAAATTATATGAAATTTCAGAAGAATACATTGCTTACCTTCGCTCTTTTGACAGACTTGTTTTTTCTGCTAAAGAAGAAGACCGCATCCACACGCGGAAATATTTAGGCATTGTACATACCATCAATAATTACGACTACTATATTCCGCTGTCATCCCCTAAAAATACCGATTATCAGATCATTAATGGGAAAAGGAAGATCCGCCGGAGTATCATTCCAATTATTCGGATCACCGCCCTTTCAGACTCTGGGGAACCGGAATTAAAGGGTACATTAAAGCTCAACAATATGTGATACCTGTTCCTCCTTGTGAATTAAGCATGTATGACATAGAAAATGAACCGGATCTATCTTACAAATCTCTTATATATAAAGAATTAATTTTTATCCGTAAAAACAGAAACAAAATTATTCAGTATGCAAATGTCCTCTACAAGCAAAAGAAAAATTTAACCTCTTTGACTGGTTATTTGAATAACACGGTCAATTTTTCTTTATTGGAACAAAAACGTGATGACTTTATTATGCAAAAGGAAAGCATAAATAAAGAATAGATTTATGAAACTTATTATGGTTGGATTTACAGTTTTATCTATATCTTCCATGTCAAGTATGCTTACACAGGATGATTTCGCTTCATAAGCCACCTCCCTATTGTGCATCGGGTTCCAGCCGATGCATCCACTTCCTTCTATGGAATACTACCATTGAAATTCCGAAACGGATACCTTCCTCCAGCGACAGAAGAAAATAGACCCCTGCAACAGGCAGCTTCAAAGCAAAGGCTCCCAACAGCCCCAACGGAACGCCAAAGCACCATGTACCGATCACATCAACAAACATGACATATTTTGTCCGGCCACCGCTACGCAGGATGCCGCCACCCAGGATCATATTCAGTACCTTAAACGGTACGACCAGTGCATATGCAAAAAGAAGCTGTCGCGTCATGATTTTGACTGCTTCATCCACCTGATAGATGTTCACATAGACACCGCTGAACCAAACTACCACAACGGAGAGGATCACGCCGGCCGCCTGAGACAGACCGCTCAACGCACCGATCACAATTCCCTGGACAGGATTCGTCAGGGTCATAGCAGCACTTGCATCGGTACTCATATGACCATAGATTGCTGCATAGACATTTTCTCCCAGACTCCACATTACTTCGCATACCAACAGCATGGATAAATACTGCCCCCAATCTAATCGTGCCACCACGGCTCCTTGGGATTCTCCCTCCTTTTGGGCTGGCAGCTTTCTAAGAAGCAGTAACAACATCAACAGAAAATTTGCACATTGGGAAATGACCGTGGCAATAGCCGCGCCCTTTATACCCATGGGTGCAAGCCCCAGCTTTCCAAAAATCAGAATGTAATTCAGCCCTGTATTCAGCAGTGCCGCCACAATACTGGCATACAAAGGCAACCGGGGCTTTTCCATACAACGCAGCAATGTAGAAAGCATAGTTGCTCCTGCCATGGGCGCGAAGGTACCGGAAATCAGCATCAGGTATTCCGCTGCGGTCTGACAGGTTTGAACGTCCTTCGTATAAGCGCCCATAATTCTTAAGGGAAACAAGGTACAGATCACCATGAAGATTCCTGCAATACCGGCGCCCAGCAATAGATTTGTCAGGAAACTCCTCCGGACTTCCGTTCTGTTTTTCTGTCCCAGATATTGGGAGATCATAATTCCGGAAACCGCACCAATGGCAGCGATCACTACTGAATAAATGGATGCAAACTTTCCAGCCAATCCCACACCTGCCACATTGATTTCACCCAGCTGCCCTATCATAATCTGATCCACCATACTGAAGGAGGATTGCAGCATGGACTGCAATGCCACAGGAATTGCCAGAGCGCACACGGACTTAAAAAAGGTATCCTTTGTTTTCATAATGCACCTCCCGGTTCGTTTGTTTTAATTTTAAACTTCGAGAGGTATAAACGCAAAGGTTAAACGCATAACCGCTTACAAAATATAAAGAGTATTCTTGTGCAATTTTACTATTTTCGTTTGCAGGTGCTGTCCCGTATCATCAGTAAAACAGGCAGTCTGATCTCGGTTCCAATGAGTGTGCCCTCCCGCAGTTCCTGCAGCTTTTCAATGGCAATTTCTGCACGCAAAGCACCATCCTGTTTGACTGTAGTTAAGGCCGGATGCACCATTTCACACATTGGCGTATCATCAAAGCCTGCTATGGAAATATCCTCTGGCACAGAAAATCCCTCCTCTGTCAAAAAGTGCATCAAATCTATGGCGTAGTAATCCGATACCGCAAAGACAGCAGATACCTGCCGGAACCGTTCCAAATGTTCCCGGTAAAATGCCCGTCTCTGTTCCTTCTGCATAGGGATCACCAGCAGCTCTGCCTTTCCGGGTACAAATCCCTCGCAAAAGCCCTGGTATCGTTCCATATCCATACAGATGGTGTTATCAGAAATACAAAGGGCTCTTTCATGACCTAATTCCCGGAAATGGCAGCCGACCTGAAATCCACCGCTGAAATTATCGATGGTGAGGTTCAGAATCCGCTCCGGATGATCACAGATGCCATCGTAAACCGCGAAAGGAATCCTCATGTGGTTGCGCAGATATGTATAATCCTGATTGCAAAAACCGATGACCACGATTCCATCCATATTCCACATGGAAGCAAATTGAATGATCTCTCTGGCGCACTTGGCTTTTTTTACCATCATAAATTGCCCACTGGCTTCGATTTTGGCAGAAAGACAATTCAGCGAAGAAGAAATGAAAAAGTCCTCCAGAGTGTGTCCTCCGTATTTTTCATGGTCGTTAATGAAAACACCAATGATCCGGGAACGATTTTGCGCCAGCAAAATTCCTGCCATGCTTGGGATATACTGCCGCTGTTCCAGCAGCGCTGTCACCCGCTGCACGGTTTCATCGGAAACCTTGTTTGTTTTTCCATGAATCACATTGGAAACTGTTGCTGTACTTAATCCCAATTCCTCCGCAATATCACATATCCGCACACGCTGCTCCATAGCATTTCCTCCCATTTATGCGCAGTTAGTTTTATTATATTTTATCCAAAATATGGAAACAGGTCAAAGGTTATCCGTTTAACCTTTGTAACAAAAAAACATCCGATTTCCTGTTAGAAATCAGACGTTTTTCATCAGGTCAACCACCTCACCCGGCAAACTCCACAGCATGCGCCACACCGGGAATGGACTTTCCTTCATTGAAGCTGACCTTACTAAGCAATGCTCCCGTTGGTACGAAAAGCACGCGCTTATAGCTTCCTTCCTTTAACTTCTTTAAGATCAGGGCGGCAAGCGTTACGGCGGCACAGCCACACCCGCTTCCTCCCGAATGTGCGTCCTGGGATTCGTCATAGATTTCGATTCCGCAGTCCATATGCTGCGCGGTGATGTCGATTCCCTTTTTCTTAAGCAGATCAAAAAGTGCGGTCTGACCGACCATGCCAAGATCGCCGGTAATGATCCGGTCATAATCCTGTGGTTTACGCTGGAAATCCCGAAGATGGCGTTCAATCGTATCTGCAGCGGCGGGTGCCATACACGCCCCCATGTTCATGGAATCCTTGATTCCCATATCCACAATCTTCCCGATGGTGATCGCTGTTACCCGCGCATAATCCATTTCACTTTTCTGCCCGCTTAAGATAAATGCGCCGCTCCCTGTCACTGTTGTTGTTGCGGACATCGGGCGCTGGTTCCCGTAATCGAGCGGGAAGCGGAACTCCTTCTCTGCACTGGCATAATGACTGGAGGTGACACAGGCCGCATTCTCCGTCATCCCGCCCGCAATCATCATAGCCGCCATCGCGATTGAAAGTCCGCTCGTGGAACACGCCCCATAAAGCCCCACAAACGGAATATCAAAGTTCATATTTCCAAAGCTGCTTGCGATCGACTGTCCAAGCAGATCTCCCGCAAACAACAGATTGATGTTCTCCTTTTTTAACCCTGACTTTTCAATTGCCAGGGAAAGTGCTTCTCTCTGCAGGGCACTCTCTGCCCCCTCCCAGGTATCCGCTCCGGATTTATCATCCTCTAAAACCAGATCAAACAATTCCCCAAGCGGTCCCTGTCCTTCCTTTTTACTTACCACGGAAGCACATGACCGGATATAAACAGGCACCGGAATCTTAATTGTTCCCTTCCCCTGTTCAAAAATTGCACCTACTGTTTCCTGCATAAAAAACCTCCTGCCTGTCAAAATAACTCTATTACCTTTATTTTGACAAATCAGAAGGTTTTTATACATTTGCAACTATTCAGAGCCATGCAAAATTATATTCTTTGAATGCCTGCATTTATACAGAACAGCAATTTCATACGGCTGCTAACCAATTGGAATCACTCTTCCTATCTCTGCGGATGTCCTATGGGAAATGGAAATCACGGTGCGCTCCCTGGATACCCGCTTTAAAGCCTGCAAAACTTCCTTTTCGGTTTCGGCATCCAGATTGGCCGTAATTTCATCAAGAAGCAATAATCGGGGACTTGCCACTGCTGCACGCGCAATAGACAGGAGCTGCCATTGTCCCTGGGAAAAAAGCTCGGGGGTACAGATCGTATCATATCCATCCGGAAGCGCTTCAATCGTTTCATGTAAGCCGGTAAGAGACGCAACCTCCTTCACTTCCTGATCGGTAATGCAAGAATCAAATAATGTGATCTGATCCTTCACGGTTCCCGGCACCATATGGAACGACTGCTCCACGTAACCGAACAACCGGCGTTTCTCTTCATCCCGGATATCGGCTGCATCGATCCCTTGAATCCGCACCTCTCCCTCCTGCGGTTCATAAAGTCCAAGCAGGAGTTTCAAAATCGTACTTTTTCCGGCTCCGGTATGTCCCATGAGCGTCACCTGTTCTCCCTGTTTTACCTGAAAGCTCAACTGTTTCAGGATCTTCCTCTCGTCATATCCAAACGTTACATTGCGGAATTCCACAAACGCTCCTTCTTCCTTTCCTTTCCCTTCTTCCTTCGAAACCACCTTCTGTTCCGGAAGTTCCTCCATGGAAAGGAATTCGTTAATTCTGCGGATGCCGGCAACGGCGGACTGGATCGTCTGGATTTCCATGCCAAGGCTTTCTACCGGCGTAAAAATCTGTGAAATATAATTCATGACCGCTACGGCTGTACCGGCTGACATTCCAAATAACGTAAGCACGCGCGGGCTTCCCGATGCCGAAAGCAACATGACACTGGCAACGACTATCGCATTCAGGATCAGGATCACCGGAGAATACACCGCATCATAGAAATTAGTTTTCTCCATGGCACGGTAACTGTCCCCGATATATTCGTCATATTTCCGTTCCATATAGCTTTCCTTGGAAAGACAGTGAATGGTACGGATATTGTGCAGGGTTTCCGGGACGTGTCCCGATGCACTGCTGACCGCTTTCCGGTTCTGTAACTGCGAAACCAGCATATTCTTCTGCACATAACGGGTAAACACAAACAGGAACGGTAACAGAATCAGTAAAATAATTGATAATCCGCGGTTCTGGAACCAGATCACCACAAGGATACTGATGATCTTGCAGGCATCGGCAAACATACTGACAATTCCTGAAGTAAACAGGTTCTCAACCGTGTCCACATCACCGACAAACCGCGATACCACCGCGCCCGGCTCCTGCTTATTTAAGTCATCTGCCTTTAAATGTACGAGTTTTTCCATTAAGCTGCTGCGCAAGGCGTGTGTCATTTTCTGTCCGAATACGATCAGCAGTCCTTCTCTTGCCGATTCCATAAGCCCCGTTAAGGCCAGCATGCCAAAATAAGCCAGAATCCAGCCAAAGCCTGCCATCTTCTGTGTGGTCAGTCCATCAATGATCCGTGCCAGAATCATGGGCGGTACCAGGGATAACAGAATTGCTCCACAGACCGAAATCACAATTCCGGTTACCAACAGAAGCTGCTTTCGCATCACCAGTAAAATCATTTTGGAAACGCTTCTCTTATGCTTCATCCTGCACACCCCCTTCCTGATCCTCAAACAATCTCCGGTATTCCGGAACCTCTTTCAGCAGTTCCTCATGGGATGCGACAACCGTGTTCCCCTGTTCCATCCAAATCACCTTCGACAGCTTCGGAAACAGGTATAGCCGGTGTGAAATCAGCAGCATCATACGATCTTCTGCTTCCTTCTGCAGATTCTTAAAAATCTCCTGCTCGGTCTTCCGGTCCAGTGCAGAAAACGGATCATCCAGAATCAGCAGCGGCCGCTTATGGCATAAGGTTCTTGCAAGGGAAAGTCTCTGTGCCTGACCGCCGGAAAGTCTTACGCCGCTGCTTCCGATCTTCGTCTGTAATCCGTCCTCCATGGCATCGGCTTCCTCTTTCAGGCACACCTGTCTTAAATACTCTCTCGCATCGCCGGCATCGCCCATCAGAACATTGTTTTCGAGTGTATCATTCATCAATTCGGGATCATGTCCCAGATAACCCACCATGGTTGTACGCTTCGAAGGCTCCATATCTGCCAATTCCACACCATCGAACCGGATGCTTCCCTCGTATGGATATTCACATAAGAAGACCTTACCCAGTGTGGATTTTCCACAGGCTACCGGTCCTGTAATTCCGATGATCTCACCTGCATGAGCTGTAAAAGAAAGGTCGTGGATGATCTCCTTTGCCTGCGGATAGGAAAACCGCAGATGCTCGACCTGCATTTGACGGATCTGCCCGGACTCCTGCGCCTCGCTCTCTTCCGGCATCTTCAGAAGCGGACGGATTCTCTTCCAGGAAACCTGTGCCTTATGTACCGCATTAAAAAGCTTCGCTGCACTCGATGCCTTGGTGGAAAGCCTGGTAAAGCAGGACAGGAAGGTCGTAAACATCGCAATGTCAAATGCGGTCCCGCCAATGCCCAATACATTTCTTCCACCAAAATATAAAATAAACAGGACACCGGCCATTGCTGTCACCCGGTATACAGGAGGCAGTACGGCATTCCAGATATTGGCTTTTACCGCTGACTTCTCATACGCCGTCAGATTCTCCTCGTAAGCGTTCTGCCGCTCCTTTTCACAGCCAAATACACGATAGGTCACTGCATTGGATGCGCGGTCCAGGGTTGCCGTACTCAACCGGCCCGACTGCTCCTTATAGGCTGCCCCGTTTCTCTGGATCAGAACCTTCATCTTTTCTGCCAGATAATAGGACACCGGCGGGAAAATCATACATAACAGCGCAAGCCGCCAGTCATACCATAACAGCATACAGGCGTAGGCAAGCAGCGCCACTCCGGTATCAAAGATCTCTGTGGTAAATTTCCGCATGCCTTCCACACAGTCATCCACATCGAGGATCGCCTTCGTCATCACATTGCCGACGCCCTCCTCCTGAAGCTGAGCCCGGCTTTTGCGGACCAGCGTTCCATAAAGGATCTGCTTCATTCTCCGGTTTACGTTATTGGCAAACCGCCGCACATAAAACCGCTTGGCATAACGTGAGATCTGCACTACCGCAATCGCTGCAACATAAGCAAATACCAGATAGAGCATATCCCGGAATATTGCCTTTCCATTCAGAATATCGATGAGGCGCCCCGTCATCTGTCCTTCAAAATACGGACCTGCCAGAAGCCCCACATTATAAATGAGGCCCGATATGGTAACAATGAGCAGAACCAGCCATTCTGCTTTAAAATAAGACATTACCTGATCCGGTTTGAATCCCCTTTGTTTCATCTTCTTATATCCCGTGTTCCATCAGAAACTGCTTCCAAAGTTCATTGTATTTGCCAAGAAGATGGATCTGGTCGTGCGTATATTCCGCGTTCAGATCTCCATTTTCATCGCAGACTGCTTCATTCATATCAATGTAAAAGAACGTTTCGTTATCGGCAAGCGTTGCAATCGCATTGTTTCTTGCATTGATGTTGCTGTTATTAAAGATGGCATCCGAACTGCTCTTCTGTCCGGATACTCTCATATTGGCTTCAATGATGATCCTGGCATCCGGTGCCAGCTCATGAAGGGTATCCACAACCTCCGTGTACTTTTCCATGAAATCCTCGGTCGTTCCACGTCCTAACTCATTAATGCCCATCATGATATAAATTTTACCATAATGCTTTGCAGAAAGCACCTCTTCCACCGTGCCTTTTCCTTTAAAATTCTCTCCCAGCACCTTATAGATCGTGAGAGAAGTCTCACACAGGAAATCCGCATGCTCGGAAAGATCCGTATAGTCATATAGGCCTACCGTTCTCGAATCCCCGATGAACAGTGCATCATCAAAGTAGCTTTCGTCCACCTGCCTGAAATCATAGGCTGCTGCACGCTGTACGCCTGCATCCCCATAAATATCCGCTGAAATATGATTGATGTATTCGTCGTAGGTGCTCTCCCGCAGCGGCTCCAGACGTTCCAACGGAGCTTTTAATTCATTACCGGAAACGGTCTCTTCTCCTTCTTCCTGTAAAGAGTTGCCGGACACATCGGCAGTGCCCTCCTGTTCCAGCGAATTTCCGGAAACATCGTTCCTTTGTTCTCCCTGATCCTGCTGTGATCCGGTCTCCGTTTCCGCATTCTGTACATTCCCATTTGGGCCATCCGCTTCTCCCGGTTCCTGTGTCTCTTCCTGCGACCCCTCTTTCAGCTCATCAATCTTCTGTTTTCTTGCGAGGATCTCTGCTTTCTTTGCTTCATGAAAGAGATCCCAGGGATAAATTTCATCGTTGATTCCCGTAAACACCATGGCTAACAGCGGCTGCTTTAAGGGATCATACTCCTGTGTTGCATAAATATTATGAAATCCGCACAATGCCGCAATCGTCAGCAGCACCGTTCCCAGCAGGATTCCTGCAAGGAGCGGACAGTTTTTCAAAAAATTCTTCATCGTCATACGACCTTTCTCGGAAAGTATTAGAAATTCAGGTACATAAACGGATTACCTGCCGTACTCGAAACAAAATAAATACTGAGCCAAAACAGAAAAAATAACAACAGAAGCACGACCGGATTTTTTTTATGCTTTTCATAAAAATCAAATACTGCCGGTATACAAAGCAATATGCCTGCTGCAAAAAGAACACCATAGTTTTGCAGATACTTCACAATATCCTGTGCATTCACTGCAACGCCGCCGTTTCCAAAAAACGGAAACAGTCTGCTAAAGTATGTGCCAAGCTGCTTAAGATCGGTAATGGCAAATACCACCCAGCTTAACGGAATGAGGATCACAAGATAGATATGCCCCAGCACCGGGAGCTTTTGTAACTGTCTGCCATACCATAGCTTTTCCATAATGATAATCAGTCCAAGGATCGCTCCCCAGAGCAGGAAGTTCACGCCTTCTCCATGCCAGAGTCCTGTAAGAAGCCAGACAACCACAAGGTTAAAAATCATCTTGCCTTTGCCGCAGCGGCTTCCTCCCATCGGAAAATACACGTAATCACGGAACCATCTTCCGAGCGTCATATGCCATCTGCGGTAAAACTCCGAGATGGTTTTGGACGCATAGGGATGATGAAAGTTCTCAATAAAATCAAAACCAAGCATCACCATTAACCCGGATGCCATCAGGGAATATCCCCAGAAATCAAAATAAAGCTGCAGGGAATATCCCGCTGCACCAAGCCAGGCAAGTGGTGTGGAAATGCTCTGATAACCGATCATCTGCAAATCCTTCCAGAGAATCGCAAGACGGTCTGCAAGCAGCACCTTCATGGAAAGACCAATCACAAAATACTGTAATCCGTCCTCAAATCCTTCCAGGGAATAATACCGGGAGGCATAGGTCTGCCCTTCCTCATAACGCATGATCGGTCCCTGTGCGATCTGCGGAAACACCATGAAATACAGGGCTGCATCCATAAACTTCGGGCTTTCCGTAATCTCTCCCCGATACAGATCCGCCTGATAGGAAATCATCTTAAAGATGTAAAAGCTGATTCCAAGGGGCAGTAACGCTCCTGACACAAATACTCCCAGCGCCTTAAACACGATGAGAACCGCCACATCCAAACAGACGATGCCGGTCAGATACCGCTTTCTGGCAATCTTATGCCATTGACGAATCTCATATCCGCACCGCTGGTTCCACATCTGCTTTCCGATAAGGTAATTGAGCCATGTAAGAAAAATAAGCAACAGAATAAAAACAGGTTCCCCCACGGCATAAAACACAATACTGCCAATCAGCAATATCGTGTTTCTGTGTTTTGTGGGAAAAGCATAATATATAATTAAAAAGACCGGTAAAAACCGGAACATAAATTCCAAACTAGCAAAGCTGATCATCTTTTGCCTTCTCTCTATCCATTATCGTAACTGTAAAGGTACTGAACAGTTATAATCCAATTAATATCATTTCATGAGGCTCCTGAAATATGTTCTCAGAACAGAATTCCCCGGATCCAGTAAATAATCCCCAGCACCCAGCTTGTGAAAATCCCATACAGAATGACCGGACCTGCAATCGTAAAAATCTTACATCCCACGCCAAACACCCAGCCTTCCTTCTTAAACTCAATGGCCGGAGCTGCTACCGAATTGGCAAATCCGGTAATCGGAACAAGCGCCCCTGCTCCCGCAAAGGTCACAATCTTCGAGTACACATGAAAGCCGGTCAGAAGCACGCTTAATGCTATGAGGACAAGGGAGCAGATGCTTCCTGCCTGCTGCTCGTCCATACCGAGCTTCTGTATCGACAGGTTCGTAATGAGCTGCCCCAGTACGCAGATCAGTCCTCCCACAAAAAAGGCCTTCGCCATCTGCTTCCAGAGCTGGTAGGTTGGTGTGATTTTCTTGACATATTCTTTATATTCTTCTGACATAATTTCTCTCCTTTTTGTCTATAGGATATGAAATCATGTTCGGAATATACATGCTCTTTCCACAAACTTACCTTTATTTACTCTGTTTATAAACAGGATCCGCCGGATATCCACCCTTTAATTTCTGCATACCGCGCTGGATGGCATCCTTGGAATTCTTCCAGTCCGCATCCTTGTTGCGGTAATCAAATTTTTCAACCAGCCATGAAACATCCTCCTGCAGACGTTCCATATTGGTCTTCATCAACTGGAACATGGCTGGATAAAACTCTGCCTTTTCCCTGTCATTCAGGCGGCTCTCCGCTCCGTCACACAGATCCCCAAAGTGCGGCAGACAAAAGCCTTTGCCGTTTAATACCTTTTCCTTAAACGCCGCATCCTTGGTATAAAGATAAAAGAAGGTATCCAGATACCGCTCATAGGTATCGGCAAACTGCCGGCAGATATAGCAGGACTTCTCCTTCTCACGCACCCACGCCCCGATGGAGTTGGTGGTGTCTGCAGGCTTCTTCATTCTTGCCATAAATCCGGACTTGCCCGGCGTAAACTTATGAAACTGCTCCTGCAGCTCCTGATTCATCTTTTTATAATGCGTCTTTAAAATCCAGCCGTTTCCGAGTGTATTTCCATAGTCAAACATCTTTTTAAAATGCATCCGGCAAAAACCGGTACGGTCCGTGATCTCCCGGACATCGCTCTCCATATAAGAGGATCCGGCGCCCAACACGAAGTCCAGTAAATCCTGTTCCACCTCCCGCTCAATAAAGCAGAAGGGACATTCATCATTTGCATTGACCGCATCGTTTAACGGTATGGTATATAATTTTTCTTTCATGACATAACCTCCGTTTTTCTGGTTCCTAACAGACGCATTGTGCCCAGATATTGTTTTAATTCCTGATGATAAAGCTCCGGCTGAAAAGAACCGTCAAAGAAATGCCTGCGCATCAGTCCTTCTGTTGTGAAACGGATCATTTCCGAAAGCTGCTCCCGGCTTAACCGTTCATCCAGCTCTTCTCCTGTCGCCTGACTTAAAATCTGTGCATACTTCTCACTTAAAATATTCCGCTTGTCCTCCGTCTCTACCAATACCTCACTGACATTTTCCAGTCTGCTGTTATTCAAAAACAGCATCATACACGGATAATTGCGCATCACCTGCAGCTCTGCTTCCTTAATCTGCTCCACCAGACGGAAATAATTGTTTTCTTCCTTATCGACTCCCGTGGTCAATTCCAGAATCACATAGCGGATGCTGTAATCGTAAATAAACGAATACAGTCCCAGCTTGCTCACAAAATAATGAAACAGTAACCCCTTACTGATTCCCGCTTCACGGACAATATCATCCGTACTTGCATGTGCATAGCCGTTCATGGCAAACACTTTTAAGGAGGCATTGATCATACGATCCTGCTTCTCCTTCTTTAAATCAAAAAACTTCTCATTCATACCCCAGTATCCCTTCCAATTGACTTTCTTAGTCGAAGAAAAATATAACATATTTCTCTCATGGATTCAAGATGACCAAAGGTATCAATCCCGAAAATCTGCCTGGAAAATTTTATAAATTTTTTTGAAACTGTTTCGTATAATTTTCTTTTCTTTTTTCCAAAATAGTATTAAGATATACGTATCAAATAATATATATGATGTTGTAACGATTCAATACCTTCACAGTTACAGTTTGTTACAGAAAGGAGTACGTATATGTCCAAGAAATTTGGTAAATTTTTATTATTTTCTGCTGTAGCAGGTGCCGCTGCTTATGGCGCTTATCAGTATCTGCAGAAGAAGGATAAAGCAACGGTTCTTTCCGGCAAGGAAGAAGATGACGATTTTGATGATTTCAGTGAAGATCTGGATGAAGATCCTGCTCCTGCGAAAGAGCGTTCCTATGTTTCCCTGAATCTTGACAAAGCAGAGGCTTTTGCAACCGAAGCCTTCCAGAAAGCCAAGGAAGTCATTACCGATTCTGTTCAGAAGGTAAAGGAAACTGTAATGGAATCCGCTGAGAAGTCAGAAGTAAAGCCTGTGGAGGCTGTCGAGGAACCTGCAAGCGAAGAAGCACCCATGGAAGAGACTGCCAGTGAGGAAGCACCGACTGCGGAGGAAAACACTTCTGAAGAAGCTGCTCCCGCAACAGAAGAAGCTCCTGCTGAGGAACCGGCTAAAGAAAACACCGATCCCATTACCGAGGAATTCCCTCTGGAATAAGCATGGATATAAGAAGATTTTTGTAACATCAATAAATGAGCACTTAAAAAGCTGTGTGAACCACACAGCTTTTTCTTATACTTCTTTGTTTTTACTTCTCGTCTGTCTTATTCCTTACCCAATGCTATGATGCTACTTCGCAGTCTTTTCCTTAATGAGTGCAATCAGTTCGTCCTTTATATCCCTTGCCTTATCCTTGATTCTCGGTGTTGCCGAGGTAGAAGTCAGGATTGCCGCAATCATCTTTGTTGCGACATCATACTGACCGATATCCATGGCAAGTGCTGCCACCAGATAATCCACGGTCATTTCATCCATCCCGCACATCGGATAATTGCTCTCGGTCATCCGGGCATTTACGAATCCCTCATAGGAATTCTTTAAGTATTCCAATTCCTGCTCCTTAAGTTCTTTTAACTTTGCCGTATTCTCCGGTGCTTCCTTTAAAAGCTCTTCCTTCATACAGCGTACCAGCCAGCCGCATTTCAGACAGATGTAAGCCTTTTCGCTTGCTTTTGCATGCTTTACAATCGCATTTAAAAGACACATCTTATTGCGTTCCAACGCTTCTTCCAGAGTATAGGTTTCCTTTTCCTCGGTCTTCCCCTGATAAGAGCTTGAAATATTCTCACGAATTGCTTTGGCCTGTGAGGGAGCCAGTGTTCCGAAATATCTGCCCAACGCTGCATATCCGCATTTCGGGCATACAATTGCCTCATACTTCAACGGTTCAATCTCTTCGTGAACCGGTCTTAAATCCCGGTCCATATGAACCAGTCTGGCACGATTGGCTTTTACGGTGATATCCTTAAACTTTGTTCCACATACCGGACAGTCGTAGGTCTTGGAAAACAGATAATCCTTTTCCTTATCCTGCGGCACCTCTTCCTCTTTTACTTCTTCCCTTTTTACTTCCTGTTCCTTTTCTTTTTCTTCTTCATACAAGTTCAGATTGTCCAGATTTTTTAATCCAAGTTTCTCTAATCCTGCCAATAATCCTGCCATAATTTACTCACTTTCTTTCCTGTTCTTTATGCCCTAGGTAACACATAAGAACTCTTTAATGATACTACACGGTTAAATACCGGCTTTCCTTCCGTGGAATCCTTATAGTCCACACAGAAGAAGCCCTGTCTTACGAACTGGAAGCTCTCATATGCCTTCGCATCTGCAAGTACCGGCTCTACATAGCAATTCTCCAACGTGGTAAGAGAATTGGGATTGAGGTTCAGACTTCCGTCCTCCTCATTGTATACACCCTTTTCCTCGTCAATGATGTTCTCGTATAAACGTACGGCAGCCTTCACTGCTTCCTTCGCAGATACCCAGTGAATCGTTCCCTTGACCTTACGGTCCGCATTACCGCCCTTGGTTGCCGGATCATAGGTACAATGTACTTCAATGACGTTGCCGTCTGCATCCTTCACACAGCCGGTACAGGTTACAAAGTAGGCATTCATCAGACGAACTTCATTTCCGGGGAAAAGACGGAAATACTTCTTCGGCGGCTCTTCCATGAAATCTTCACGTTCAATGTATAATTCCCTGCCAAAAGGCACCTTACGGCTTCCTAAGGATTCATTTTCAAGGTTGTTGGCAATCTCCAGCCATTCGGTCTCATCCTCCGGATAATTGTCAATAATCAGCTTTACCGGATCCAGAACAGCCATTACACGGGGACGCTTTAATTTCAGATCCTCGCGGATACAGTATTCCAGCATCGCATAGTCTGCGGAAGCATTGGCCTTGGAAACACCACACAGCTCTACGAAACGCTTAATGGATTCCGGCGTAAAGCCTCTGCGGCGAAGGGCTGCGATGGATACCAGTCTCGGATCATCCCATCCGTCTACAATCCCCTCCTCTACCAGCTTCTTAATATAACGCTTCCCGGTAACCACGTTCGTCAGATACATCTTTGCAAATTCAATCTGCTTGGGCGGATGAGGGTATTCCAGTTCACGCACCACCCAGTCATACAACGGTCTGTGATCCTCAAATTCCAGCGTACAGATAGAATGGGTAATTCCCTCAATGGCATCCTCAATCGGATGTGCAAAATCGTACATGGGATAAATGCACCAGCGGTCTCCGGTATTGTGGTGGGTCATATGAGCCACACGATAGATGATCGGATCTCTCATGTTCATATTGGGAGATGCCATATCAATCTTCGCACGAAGGGTTTTCTCACCATCGGCATATTCGCCGTTCTTCATCTTCTCAAATAAAGTAAGGTTCTCCTCCACGCTGCGGTTCCGGCTGGGATCTTCTTTACCGGGTTCTGTCAGTGTTCCACGGTATTCTCTCATTTCGTCTGCGGTCAGATCGGACACATAAGCCTTTCCCTTCCTGATCAGCTTTACGGCTCCCTCATACATCTGGTCAAAGTAGTTGGATGCAAAGAACAGACGATCCTCCCAGTCTGCACCAAGCCACCTGATATCTGCAAGAATGGAGTCCACAAACTCTGATTTTTCTTTGGTCGGATTGGTATCATCAAACCGCATATTAAACTTACCGCCATATTCCTGTGCCAGACCGTAGTTTAATAAGATACTCTTTGCGTGTCCGATATGAAGATATCCGTTCGGTTCCGGTGGAAATCTGGTGTGTACAGTATCGTATACGCCTTCCGCTAAATCTTTGTCAATGATCTGTTCAATAAAATTCCTGGATTCCATTCTTTTTCCTCCTCATCGATCCTTAACTGCCATGTCCTCTCTTATGAAGTCATTTCAGGCAGATATTTTTCTTCAAACTGCTTTCTTGGCATCGGACGGTCAAAATAATAGCCCTGCACCAGATCTACACACATATTCTTTAAAATATCAAACTGTACCTTCGTTTCCACGCCTTCCACACAAAGGTTTACCCCAAGTGCCTCGGCAAGCTCTCCTACCATCCGTACAAAGGACTTGGCATAAGAATCCCGATCCAGATCCTTGATAAAGCTCTGATCCACCTTGATGACATCAAACGGAATCTCCCGGATATGGTTTAAGGACGAATATCCTGTTCCAAAGTCATCCAGTGCGATCCGCACACCAAGATCTTTGGTCTTTGCTAAAATCTTCTTCATACGATCCATATCGTCAATGGCAAGACTCTCTGTTACCTCCAGTGTCAGGTTGTGTGGAGAAAGTCCGGTATCCTTTAATGCATTCTGCACGATCTCTACAATATCCGTCTGCAGGAGCTGTACCACAGAAAGATTTACGTTCACACGATGATTCGGATAGCCGTGCGTATTCCAGCTATGGCAGATCTTACAGGACTCATATAACACATAATTGCCAATCGGATTAATCAGTCCCAGATACTCTGCAAGCGGAATAAACTCTGAAGGTGGAATAAAGCCAAGCTCTGCGCAGTTCCAGCGGATTAACGCCTCTGCTCCGGTACATGGACAGCCTTCCTTCGTAATATCCACAATCGGCTGAAAATACACCTCAAATTCCTTAAAGCTGTCCGCCGTTGCCTCACGCATGTTCTTTTCCATATCAAGGCGCTTACCGGAGCTTGCAGCAAAACAATCCTCATAATAGGCGATCCGGTTCTTACCGCCCTTCTTTGCCTCATACATGGCAATATCCGCCATCTTAATGAGATCATGCACGTTGGCATCCTCTCCGGGGAATTCCACAATACCCATACTCATCGTACAGTAATAATCGGAGTCCCGCAGAAACCACGGCTTTAAGAAAATATCTTTAATATTGGTAATAATCTGTTCCCGTTTCTCATAAACTGCCGGTGAGAGGATAATTACGAACTCATCCCCTCCCATGCGGTAACAGGTGTCCTCAATTCCTTCAATCCGCTGAAGGCTGTGGGAAATTGCTTTTAACAGGACATCGCCATACTGATGTCCGAGTCCGTCATTGATATGCTTAAAATCGTCCAGATCAATATACAGCAGTAATCCCTTATCCTTCTTTTTTTTCGCAAGATCCACAAACTTTGCAAGATCGCGCTCACAACACATCCGGTTATACAATCCGGTAAGGAAATCGGTATAGGCCTGCTGCTCGATCTTTCTCTGATAAATTTTCTTATCGGTAATATCATAAAGTGCACACAAAAGCACCGGACTTCCGTCTACCCACGGCATTTTGGTATAGTACAGATCATACCAGCGGTCTCTTTTGGTATAGTAAATCTCACAGACCCCTTTGTCATTTTCGATACTGTGTTCAAAAATATCCCGGATCATCTGTCTCTTTAATTCCAGTTCAAAGGTACGCCGCATATTGCTGTTGGCAAATAAGAGCTTACCCGTATGGAGATCCCGGACATAAACAGCGCTTCCGACATTATCGAGAATCCGTTCCAGCGAGGCATATGAGCTTGCCAGTGAATTTTTCTGAATCCGGCGTGTCAGAATACTCTGCAGAATCTTTACCGAGTCATTGATGAATTTCACTTCCTCGATCTGCCATACCCGGCTGCCGCTGCAGTCCCCAAAGCAGACATACATCCCCGGTGCATGATTGATCATTACCGGAATCACAATGGCTGCCTTAAGTCCGATTGCTTCCATTTCCTTTCTTTCCTGTGCACTTGCAAGGGAACTTCCGGATAAGACAACTGTTTTGTCCGCCTTGAGAATGTCCGGCAGTTTAAAACTTCCATCCTGTGGAATCTGAACCATACTAATCCCTTTTCCCCAGAATGCAACAACTTCTACCCGTTCCGGCTCCTCCTTGATCTTATAAACGGCTCCTCCGGAAATACATAAAAACCGTGACACGATCTCAATAAGATTCGTAATCACTGTCTCGATGGCATCTTCACTCTCAAGTAACTGCACCACATCAGTAAGCGCTTCTGTCCTGTGAAGACTCACACTCATCTCCTTTTCCGAGCTGCGGCTCCTGCGGCATTCCGCCTGTGCCGTCATAATCGACATCCGGTATCCAAGCAATAAATTGGTAAAATCACGCAACGCATCCACCGCATGAATAAACTGTGCCTCCGTAAGTATCGTCTGAAATCCTTCAAGCGGAGGGTTTTCATAGTCTGCGGTATCATATCCGTCCACTAAAACACCATAAGCCAGCCAATTCAAGACCGGTTTTCCCTGGAGTTTTGCAGAAATGACTGCCACCCGCAGATTGGGATACGCCGTTGTCTCAATTGCCTGGTCCTCTAATGTACTTTCGGATACGCGGAGCAGCATATCCTGATACTGCTCCGTATCAATCATCTGTTCAATTATTGCGGTTTCATCCGCCTTCCCGCTAAAGGAAGTAAGCTGGACGCCTTTGCCATCCAAGCAGCACAGAAACACATTTGCCACATTACTGAAATGCTTCTGCCACTTTTCCAATTGTTTTTCATCTATAAAGGACTGCACAATGGCTGCTGCATCCTGCCCTAAAATATTCTCATCATAATTACTCACTGCTAAAGAACCCCCTGCTTCCCATAAAGCCCTGGGATAGTATATAGTTCTATTCTATTCATCTACGCTGTAGTTTGGTGCTTCTTTCGTAATGTGAATGTCATGAGGATGGCTTTCCTTTAAGGATGCCGCAGAAATCTTCACAAATCTGCCGTTCTCCTTAAGCTCCTCAATGGTTCTGGTTCCACAATATCCCATACCGGAACGAAGTCCACCCATAAGCTGGAATACCGTATCCTCTACGGTTCCCTTATAGGCAACACGTCCCTCTACACCTTCCGGTACAAGCTTCTTGGCATTTTCCTGGAAATAACGGTCCTTGCTTCCATTCTCCATCGCGGCGATGGATCCCATGCCACGATATACCTTGTATTTACGTCCCTGATATAATTCAAAGGTTCCGGGGCTCTCATCACAGCCTGCGAAAATACTTCCCATCATACATACATTTCCGCCTGCGGCAATCGCCTTTGTCATATCTCCGGAATACTTGATACCACCATCTGCAATGATCGGAATACCATACTCCCTGGCAACTGCATAAGCATCCATAATTGCGGAAATCTGCGGCACACCGATACCTGCGACAATACGTGTGGTACAGATGGATCCGGGGCCGATACCTACCTTAACGGCATCTGCACCTGCTTCAATTAATGCTCTGGTTCCTTCACCGGTTGCCACATTACCTGCGATAACCTGTACATCGGGATAAGCTTCCTTAATCATGCGTACACAACGCAATACATTCTCGGAATGTCCGTGTGCGCAGTCTAAGACAACCACATCCACCTTTGCTTTCACAAGCTCGCTGACACGGTCTAAGACATTCGCCGTAATACCAACGGCTGCACCACAAAGCAGACGTCCCTGGTCATCCTTTGCGGATAAGGGATACTTGATCGTCTTTTCAATATCCTTAATGGTAATCAGGCCCTTTAAATTAAAATCTGCATCCACGATCGGAAGCTTTTCCTTACGGGCTTTGGCAAGAATCTTCTTTGCCTCTTCCAGGGTAATTCCTTCCGGTGCGGTAATCAGTCCTTCGGATGTCATGGATTCCTTGATCTTTTTTGTAAAGTCTGTTTCAAACTTCAGATCACGGTTCGTAATGATACCAACCAGTTTACGCCCCTCTGTAATCGGCACACCGGATATACGGAACTTCGCCATTAAGGCATCCGCATCTGCCAGTGTATGTTCCGGGGACAGGGAAAACGGATCTGTGATGACTCCATTCTCAGATCTCTTCACCTTATCTACTTCCTCTGCCTGTGCCTCAATCGACATATTCTTGTGGATAATACCGATTCCACCCTGTCTTGCCATGGCAATCGCCATACGATGTTCTGTTACGGTATCCATGCCGGCACTCATCATCGGAATGTTGAGTTTGATCTTCTTTGTCAGCCATGTTGTTAAATCAACCTCATTTGGAACCACCTGGGAATAGGCGGGAACCAAAAGCACATCATCAAAGGTAATGCCTTCGCCAATAATCTGACCCATTTTCTCTCCTCCTAGTTTGTAATTTCTGTTTCTAATACATTATCTGCGTTTATATTTAATCCATAAACACCTTACGGGGTGCTATGAATTGAATCGCCTTCACCATTTCCTGATTCGGCTCGAAAATCACCTTCTGCTTTCCATCATAATAAAAGACATAACGGTGATCCGGCTGCTGCTCCTCGCCGCTGCTATAATCCACGGCCTTGTCCTGACGGTTCTTATAGTTATCCAGATGATAAGACTTGATCGGTGCCATTATTTCCATTTTGCCCATATCAAAGGTTGCTACTTTTTTACGTCTGCTTTTGGCAAGAACCTTGTCCACCGTCAGTTCCTTATCTACATAGAGATATTCATATTCCACATCTGCATTCATGGAAACAAAGTAAGCCCCCACACCAATCACAATTGCTACAATAAAAAGTACCATATTAAAGGCAACCATGGCAAGCAGGCCGATCATTACTGTAAGAATAATCAATAACATTTTCAAAAATTTCATTGCAACAGATGTCTTTCTCTTAACCATCCATTCTACATAAGTGTCATTCATTCCCCATACCTCCCAGTTAGTTCTGAATAGTTACACTCAATGATAGTATATTTTCGTGAAACTTGCAAGAGATCATTTTTGCTTTGACAGTTCAGCTACATCATTTTGTTCTGACAGTTCAGCCATGCTCATTCATAAGTTGCCGGGCTGATTGTTTACACAAATTTAATAATTGGGAACATTGACTTCTGTCGGCAATCTGGATTAAGATGGTACAAGATGAAAAGGAGTGAACAAATTCATGTCAAATGCTCATAATAAAGATGGAAAATACCACGGAATCATTGATGAGATCCGCGAACAGCAGCGCAAAATGAAGGATATGACCTGGAAGGAACGCTTCGCGTATTACTGGGAATATTATAAGGTACACACCATTGTAACGATTGTAGCCATCATTGCCATTGTCTGCACGGTCCGTACCCTTGTTAATACCAGGGACTATGCGTTCTATGGTCTGATGTTAAATGCCTATTCCCTGTCTTCGGATGTCATGTCTGATACCTTCAGTGAATATGCCGGAATTGACACCAACACCTATGACTGTTTCATGGATACCACTTCCACACTGACCTATGAAAATCCTACGGAATTCGATATGGCTACCATGCAGCGGATTGTTGCTGTCGTACAGACGAAGGAGCTTGATGCCGTGATCTTCGATTCCCAGTGTTTTGACCAGTATGCCGTCAACCAGATTTTCTATGATCTGCGTGAGGTCCTGACTCCGGAACAGATTGAGAAGTATGAACCTTACTTTTATTATGTGGATATGGATATTGTCCGTGCACAGGAAGACGAAGATGTTATTGTCGACACCGATGCCATTGCAGCCAAAGGAAACCTGACCCTCGAGGAAATCCACGAGCTTGCAGCTACCCGCATGGATCCCTCCACCATGGGCGATCCGGTTCCTGTCGGAATCGTCATGACGGATTCCCCCTTCGCCACTAAGTCGCATTCCTATGATGATCTGGTACCAGTATTCGGAATTTCCGTAACCACCCAGCGTCTCGATACAGCCCTGCAGTTCCTCGATTACCTGTGGGATGATACGATTGATTTTAGTCTTGCACACGACGAGGCCACCGCATATTAGTCAGAACTAAAAACAGTTACCTGACGGAACCTTTCCGCACAGGTAACTGTTTTTTAATTCCTACAAATCTTCTGGTACAAATCCAGCACATAGGTTGCCCGAACCACGATTTTATTTCCATGTTTCATAATGGCATCCCGTATTCCTGAAAAGAATGCATCTCTGCTTGAATCTTTTATTGTAATCAGATCCGCATTAGTTTTGATATACTCTATGAAACCTTGTGCAGTATAACTTCTTTCCCCATAAAATTTATATTCTCCCAAATAGGTAAATCCATAGGATTTCCCATTTTTATAGTCAAATTTACAGGTATAAGGAATATCTACTTCATAACAGGTATCGTATACCTTCTGTATATCATCGTATAGATCAGCATTAGCACTCTTGTAATCATCCAGCATCCGGAACATTGCAAGATAGCCTTTATTTTTCAGGATTTCATAACACTTACGATAAGCAAGATCTTCCTTAATCCACTGAATGGTTGCTGCAGAATATACCAGATCAAAATAATCCGGAGCAAACAAATGTGTTTCAAAATCATCATGGACCATTTTAAAATTCTTATAACTCCCATACTTCTTTTGCATTGCTTCAGCCAGATTTTCTCCAAGCTCAATTGCCGTATAATCGCAGCCGGACTGAATCGCAAAATCTGATGCCTGTCCGGTTCCTGGTCCGATCTCCAGACATTTTTTGCCTGCCTTTAATTCACAGGTAGTTCGAATATACTCAAATAATTCCTCTGAATACCGCTCTCTCCACTCATCAAACTGCTCTGTAATCGTATCAAAAACAAGCCTCTTGTCTTCCGGATATTTATCCCCTGACATTTTCCCCATTACCTTCTCCTCTCCATTCTATTCATAATCAATTAAAAATACTTTCGCCTTACACTATGTATAATTTATAGTTTTCAGTATACAGTCTCTACCACAGGCTTAAGCCGGCACAAAAAATAATGCCTCTGACCTTATGCAGGAATTTAGAAGTTCTTCTATTCCGCGGTCCATTCCAGTTTCCTACAACGAAATAGTTAGAACTTCTTAATTCCGAAATTCAGGCCAGAGGCAGATTTTCTGTGCCGGTCAGTCAGCCAGACTACAACTTATCTGACACACTTCCGATTCTGAGTATTCCTATAATCTCGCCAATACAAAGATATCATAAATCGCCTTAATGGCAGTCTCAAAATCCTCATTTGCCACACCGATAATGATATTCAGCTCACTGGAGCCCTGATCGATCATCTTGACATTGACATTCGCATGAGCCAGTGCGGAGAAAATTCTTCCTGCGGTTCCTCTTGTGGATTTCATGCCGCGTCCAACGACTGCAATCAATGCCAGATCTGCTTCGATATCGATGCTGTCCGGATCTGCCAGACGGTGAATGGCAGAAACAACCTTCTGCTCCTTATCCATAAATTCATCCTGATGAACAAATACTGTCATGGTATCAATACCCGAAGGTACATGCTCAAAGGAAATTCCATAATCTTCAAACGCCTGTAACACCTTACGTCCGAATCCGATCTCCGAATTCATCATTGCCTTATCAATGTTTACCGCACAGAAGCCCTTCTTACCGGCAATACCGGTCACCACATATTTGCACTTCTGACAGGTGCTTTCCACAATCCAGGTGCCTTCATCCTGCGGACGGTTGGTATTCCGGATATTGATTGGAATGCCTTCACGGCGTACCGGGAAAATGGCATCCTCATGAAGCACGCTTGCACCCATGTAAGACAGCTCGCGGAGTTCACGGTAGGTAATGGTATCAATTCTTTCCGGATTTTCAATGATTCTCGGATCTGCAATCAGAAATCCCGAAACATCTGTCCAGTTCTCATAGACATCAGCCTTGACTGCTCTTGCCACGATGGATCCGGTAATATCGGAGCCGCCTCTGGAAAAGGTCTTTACGGTTCCATCCGCATAAGCTCCATAGAAGCCCGGAATAACCGCATTGTCCACATCCTTCAGACGTTCCTTTAAAATATCATTGGTGGTTTCTGAATCAAAATCACCGTTCTCATCAAAACGAATCACTTCTGCAGCATCAATAAACGGAAAGCCAAGATAATCTGCCATAATAATACTATTCAGATATTCCCCTCTGGAAGCGGCATAATTTACTCCGGCTTTCTTTTTGAAGTTCTCTGCAATAGTCTTAAACTCTTCCTTTAAGGACAGTGTCAGGGAAAGGCCATCAATGATCTCCTGATAGCGTTCCTCAATAGCCTGAAGCTCCCTCTTAAAATCCTTGTCATTCTCTGCAAGCTCATAACAGCCATAAAGCATATCAGTTACCTTGGTGTCCCCTGAAAACCGCTTTCCCGGAGCCGAAGGTATAACATACCGACGCTCTTTGTCTGCATGGATAATGTCCCCGACCTTGCGGAACTGCTCCGCACTCGCCAGTGAACTTCCTCCGAATTTTACTACCTTTTTCATAACTGCAATCTCCTCATCTGCCTACTGTTCTAATAATTTATTCATCATTTCATGACCATGCGCCACAAAGTTTCCGCTCTGTGCGGCTTCTTCTTCATTGTAATTCCAGGTATGGTCTTCCTTCTTTGTGGAATCAAACAGAAGATACGGTACACTGTCTGCGGTATGGGTGCGCAGACGGATCGGGGTCGGATGATCCGGCATCACTAAAAGGCGATAGTCCACGCCTTCCTTATCCAGCTCTTGCGTAAGAGGTCCGATCACTCTCTGGTCGAGATATTCAATTGCCTTCACCTTACGCTCCACGCTTCCCTGATGCCCCATTTCGTCCGGTGCTTCCACATGGATATAGGCAAAGTCATATCCATCATGCAGTGCATCAATCGCAGCCTGTGTCTTTCCTTCATAGTTGGTATTTAATCCGCCGTTTGCACCCTCGACATGGGCAACGCCCATCTTTGCACCGACAGCGATTCCCTTTAACAGGTCTACGGCAGAAATCATCATACCCTTTTTGCCATATTTTTCTTCAAAAGGCGCAAGGCTCGGTCTGGTACCTGCGCCCCAGAACCAGCAGCAGTTTGCCGGGTTCAGTCCCTTTTTCTTACGTTCCACATTAAGCGGATGATCCTTTAAGATCTCATAGCTTCTCTTCATCATATAAAGAAGGTGCTCATCGGTCGGAAGATACTGGCCGATCACCTGATCTAAGACATCATGCGGCTGGGTTAAATCAAGCACCCTGCCCTGATTCCAGATCAGGCAGTGACGATAACTGGTTCCTACATAGAACTGATAGGTTTCATTCTCTAATTCCTTCTTTACTTCGTTTAGTAAAACCGCACAATCTTCCGTGCTGATTTCTCCGGAGCTGTGGTCAATGATTTTCTGCTCTTCAAACGGAAAATCGTCCTCAGAAATGGTTACAATGTTGCAGCGAAGTGCAATGTCGGTATCCTTCATCGGAACACCTATGCTTAAGGCCTCTAACGGAGAACGCCCCGAATAATAAATCTTCGGATCATAACCCAATACTGAAAGATTCGCGGTATCGCTCCCCGGCTTCATGCCCTCAGGAATCGTATGAACCATACCGATTTCAGATAATTTGCTTAAACGATCCAGGGCAGGAGTACTGGCATATGCAATCGGTGTCTTACCTCCAAGGCTCTCAATCGGCTCATCTGCCATGCCATCGCCCAGTACTACAATATATTTCTTTTCACTCATGGTGATTCTCCTCTTTTCTATTTCTGCATGAATTTCATTTCGCCTTGCCATTCATAAGTTGCCAGACAAGTTGGCAACTTATTTCATGTCGGGCTTTCGCCCTATAGAAATCATTATACGAAAAGCCCTTAGTGCGCAAGCTCACACGGCTTTTGTACAATGATTTCTGCATGGCTCAATGCTTACGCAAAACGAATCCGGCTGATCACTCCGACCTTTTCAGCTTTTTCATTGAATTCCTTTTCGCTCATGCGTCCGGTTACAAAAGCGAACTCTCCGTCCACTCCTGCCGTAACCTCTTTCACGTCTCCAAAGGTCTCTTTTGCTTCCTGTTCTTTTGCTTTCTCTACACGTACAAAGAAAGCACGCTCTACTTCGTCCACATTTGTCAGCTTCACATCCTCTGCATCCCAGAAGCAGGTAATGATCTTTCCAATATGTCTTGCGCAGTCTACGACATCCGACACAACCGCACTCGCTGTCGGAAGCTTGCCTGCGCCTCTTCCGTAATACATGGAATCGCCAAGCATGTTGCCATGCACACAGACGGCATTAAACACATCATTTACCATGGATAACGGATGGCTCTTCGAAATGAGGAACGGAGAAACCATGGCATAAAGTCCGCCATTCTCTTCCTTTGCAAGCCCAAGCAATTTAATGGTGCAGTCCATCACCTTCGCATATTTAAAATCGTCTGCGGTAATTTTGGTAATTCCTTCGGTGTAAATATCCTGATAACGGACATTCTTACCACACATTAAGGAAGAGAGAATCGCGATCTTACGGCAGGCATCGTAGCCTTCGATATCAGCCTCCGGATTGCGTTCTGCATAGCCCTTTTCCTGTGCTTCCTTCAACACCTCTTCAAATGCAGCACCCTCGCGCTCCATCTTGGTTAAAATATAGTTCGTCGTACCATTTAAAATACCGGAAATGGCATCAATCTTCTCTGCGGTAAGTGAATAATTCAAAGGACGGATAATCGGAATGCCACCACCGACACTTGCCTCAAACAGATAGTTGCAGGTATGCTCATGTGCGATCTGAATCAATTCCGGTCCGTGTGTCGCTACCAGCTCCTTATTGGAGGTACATACACTCTTACCGCTCATGAGGGCGCGCTTCGTAAACTCATAAGCCGGCTTTAAGCCTCCCATGGTTTCACAGATAATCTGTACCTCAGGATCATTCAGAATCACTTCTACATCATGGACAATCTTGTCTTCATACGGATCTCCCGGAAAATCCCGAAGATCCAGAATATATTTAATATTCAGAGCTTCGTTTGACTTCTTGTTGATCTCTTCCTTGTTCTTTTCAATCACCTCAACGACACCGCTTCCTACGGTACCGTATCCCATTACTGCTACCTGAATCATGTTTCGTCTCCTTTGTTTTCCTTCTTTATTTCCCTATCCGTTTCCGGATCTGTCTGCTTACTCCTGTGCAAGGATCTTTACGTTCCGGACACCCCTGTGCTTTCCCATCGTTTCAAGCATCTCTGAAATGTCTCTGGTTGTTTCAAGCACCTGGACACTCAGGCTTAAGGATGCCACGCCGTTAATCGGAATACTCTGATGAATGGTCAGGATATTTGCTCCGAATTCGGCAATCACCTTTAACACATCGGAGAGAATTCCAGGCTCATCCTCCATCTGGAAGGTCAGCGTAATCGTCGTTCCCTGCGCATTATCATGGAATTCGAAAATATCCTCCTTGTACTTATAAAAGGAACTCCGGCTGATTCCGACTGCCTCTGCAGCCTCATTCACCGACACCGCCTTACCGGAATCAATCAGCTTCTTCGCCTGTACAACCTTAAGAAGCACCTCCGGAACGGCCTGTTCCTTCACAACATAATATCTGCTTCCCATATCTTCTCCTGTCTTTCGTCCCCAACCAGCGTACACTTGTCTTTGATTGTCTTTGTACAAAAGACACATGTGCGTCACCGAAAGATATTCTATCACACCTTTTTCCGAAGTGCAAGGTAAAAGATGTAAAAGAAGACAAAGAAAAAAGCACTTTTTTGTGCATAATCACAAGAAAGTGCTTTTCATCATTTTCTAACATCCATAAACCGTAACTATTCACAAGCATGCAAAACCGCTTCCTGTGAATGCCTGCATCAGGCAGAATCGTTACCATAAATCTTAAACACCGGCTTATAGAAGTTCCTTTAATAACTGGTTCACCATACCCGGATCGCATTTGCCCTTCATGGCCTTCATGGTCTGTCCAACCAGGAAACCAATTGCCTTTTCCTTACCATTGTGGTAGTCCTCTACTGACTGCGGATTATTGGCAATCACTTCTTCCACGGTCTTGCGGAGTGCCCCCTCATCATTGACAGTTTTCAATCCCTTTTCTTCTACATAAGAGACCGGATCCATGTCTTCTTCAAACATGACCTCAAAGACTTCCTTGGCAACTGCACCGTTAATGGCTTTGGAATCCTGCAATGCAATCAATGAAGAAAGGTGTTCCGGTGAAAAACGGATATCTTCCGGATCAAGTTCCCTCTCCTTGAGAATGCGGAGTGTTTCGCCCATCAGCCAGTTGGATACCTTCTTCGGCTGTGTACCCAAAGCAACAGTCTGTTCAAACAGATCTGCCATTTTCTTGGAGCCTGTAATAATCTCAATATCATAATCCGGAATACCGAATTCTTCACGGTAACGAATCCTCTTTTCATTACGGAACTCCGGCTGTCTGCTGCGGATTTCCTCTAAGAACTCGTCACTTAATACAATCGGTACAAGGTCCGGATCCGGGAAGTAGCGGTAATCCTGTGCATCCTCTTTGCTTCGCATAGCATAGGATTCACCGGCATTATCATCCCATCGTCTGGTTTCCTGCACGACCTTTTCCCCGGCATCCAGCAGATCCATCTGACGCTCGGTTTCTCCCTCAATCGCACGGCGGATTGCCTTAAAGGAGTTCAGGTTCTTCATTTCGGTACGTGTACCGAATTCCGTTGCTCCCACTTCACGAAGGGACAGGTTCACATCTGCACGCATGGAACCCTCCTGAAGCTTACAGTCGGATACTCCCAGATACTGTGCGATCATACGCAGCTTTTCCAGATAAGCAATCACTTCATCGGCACTGCGCATATCCGGCTCGGATACGATTTCAATCAGCGGTACGCCGGAACGGTTGTAATCCACTAAGGAACAGTCCTCCCAGTCATCGTGGATCAGCTTTCCGGCATCCTCCTCCATATGAATCTCATGGATTCCTATTTCCTTCTTTCCTGCCTCCGTTTCAATTTCTACCTTACCATTGCGGCAGATCGGCAGATACAGCTGGGAAATCTGATAGTTCTGCGGATTATCCGGATAAAAATAATTCTTACGGTCAAATTTACAATACTGGGTAATCGTGCAGTTCGTAGCAAGTCCGACCGCTACGGCATATTCGAGTACCTTTTTATTCAATACGGGTAAAGAACCCGGCATACCGGTACATACCGGACAGGTGTGAGTATTCGGTGCTCCACCAAATGCAGTAGAACAGCCACAGAAAATCTTGGTCTTCGTCGCAAGCTCTACATGAACCTCAAGACCAATGACGGTTTCATACTGTTTCGCCATTTACTCATCCTCCTTCTTTCCCAACATTCCCCTGCTGCATTCATAAGCGTAAGCAGCACGGATCAGGTTCTTTTCTTTAAAGCAGTCTCCGATCATCTGTAAGCCAATCGGCAGTCCCTTTGAATCGATACCGCAGGGAATGCTGATTCCCGGAAGCCCTGCCAGATTCACGGAAATCGTATAAATATCGCTTAAGTACATCTTAATCGGATCCGACAGACTCTTTCCGAGCTCCGGTGCGGTTGTCGGTGCACAGGGGGCCAGGATCAGATCATATTTCGCAAATGCTTCGTCAAAGGCCTTCTTAATGAGTGCCTTAACCCGGAGCGCTTTCAGATAGTATGCATCATAATAACCGGAGCTTAATACAAAGCTGCCGAGCATGATACGACGCTTTACTTCCGGTCCAAAGCCTTCCGAACGGGTCTTCTTATACATGTTATGGAGTCCTGTATAGTCTTCTGTACGGTATCCGTACTTAATCCCATCGAACCGTTCCAGGTTCGAGCTTGCTTCTGCGGCTGCAATCGTATAATAGGTCGGGATCGCATATTCTACAAGACTCAAGTCAAACTCCTCTACAACAGCACCCTTTTTCTTTAATTCTCCGGCTGCCTTCATAACGGCTTCCCTAACTTCCGGATCCAGTCCTTCTCCGAAGTAATCACGCGGGATACCAATCTTCATGCCCTGTACATCATCCACAAGTGCGGATGTGAAATCGATCTCCTCACGCTCTACCGAAGTAGAATCCTTCGGGTCATGGGAGGCAATCACTTCAAGAATTGTTGCACAGTCGGTCACATCCTTGCACAAAGGCCCGATCTGATCCAAAGAGGATCCATAGGCAATCAGTCCGTATCGGGATACCGTTCCGTAGGTCGGCTTCATTCCAACCACGCCACAGTAGGAAGCCGGCTGACGGATGGAGCCACCGGTATCTGAACCAAGTGCAAAGAAGCATTCCTTAGCAGCAACGGCTGCTGCCGATCCCCCCGAGGATCCTCCCGGTACATGGGCTTCATTCCAGGGATTTTTCGTTGCGCCAAAGGCAGAGGTTTCTGTCGTAGAACCCATGGCAAACTCGTCCATGTTGGTCTTACCAAGAATCACAGCTCCTGCTTTCTCTAAATTCAATACGGCCTCTGAAGAGAATGTCGGAATAAAATTACCAAGAATTTTCGAAGAACAGGTGGTCAGCATTCCCTCGGTACACATATTGTCCTTGATTGCTACAGGAACACCTGCCAGGGGCCCCGTAAGTTCTCCTGCCTCGATCTTCTTCTGTACCTCCTGCGCCTTCCGCAGTGCACCTTCTTCATCAATTGTTACATAACAGTGAAGAGACTCTTCTCTTTCCTTGATCTGTGTAAGAACCGCCTGTACGGCTTCGGGCGACGTCACTTCTCCATTCCGGATCGCCTTTGCCAGCCCGACGGCTGTATAATCCAGTATCTTCATTGAAATATCCTTTCTGTTTTTATTCAAAGGTTTTCGGAACGATAAACATACCGTCCTTCTCACCGGGTGCATTCTTAAGGATGTCCTCGCGCATATCCCCATTCGTTACCACATCTTCACGGAACACATTGTGTACCGGGAAAACATGGGACATTGGTTCAACACCGGTAGTATCGAGCTCGCCGAGCTTATCAATATAATCCAGCATGCTTCCCATATCCTTCTTCGCCTGTTCGCGTTCTTCCTCAGACAGTTCCAGCTTTGCCAGAATTCCTACATATTCAATGGTTTCATCTGAAATGATATTTGCCATAAATATTAACCAAACCTTTCTTAATTATCCATTTCGACAATGGCAGAGCATCCCATTCCGCCCCCAACACAGAGCGTTGCAAGTCCCTTCTTTGCATGGCGGCGCTGCATTTCATATAACAGGGTAACCAGAATCCGGCATCCGGATGCTCCTACCGGGTGTCCGAGTGCAATGGCACTTCCATTCACATTCAGTTTATTCATATCAAAGCCCAGATCATGTCCGACAGCAACAGACTGTGCGGCAAATGCCTCGTTTGCTTCAATCAGGTCAAAGTCTTCGATCTTGTAGCCCTTCTTCTCCATAACCTTACGTGTGGATGCCACCGGTCCGATTCCCATGATTCTGGGTTCCACACCAGCCAGTTCTCCGCCGATCCAGGTAGCCATCGGAGTAACTCCAAGCTCCTTTGCCTTTTCTTCACTCATGACAATAATTGCTGCTGCGCCATCGTTGATTCCGGATGCATTACCTGCGGTTACCTTACCGCCTTCCTTGAACGCCGGGCGAAGCTTGCTTAAGCTTTCTACGGTCACACCGTCTCTTGGTCCTTCATCCGTATCAAACAGAATCGTTTCCTTTTTCTTCTTTACTTCTACCGGAACAATTTCATCCTTGAACTTACCTTCCGCACGTGCCTTCTCACATTTGTTCTGGCTCCATGCCGCGAACTCGTCGAGCTGCTGCCTGGTAAGTCCCCATTCCTCTGCAATATTCTCTGCAGTAATACCCATATGATATCCACCGAATGCATCATGCAGTGCATCACGAAGCAGAGCGTCATCCATCATGGCTGCTCCCATACGATATCCAAATCTTGCATTATATAATAAGTAAGGAGCCTTTGACATATTCTCCATACCACCTGCCACGATAATATCTGCTTCTCCGTTTGCAATCAGCTTGGCAGCAAGGTTGACACAATGCAGTCCTGAACCGCAAAGGACATTGATGGTTGTTGCAGGTACTTCTACCGGAATTCCCGCATTCACTGCTGCCTGTCTTGCCGGATTCTGTCCAAGACCTGCCTGAATCACACATCCCATATAAACCTCGTCAACCATTTCCGGTGCTACTCCTGCTCTCTTTAATGCTTCCTTAATAACAACCGTTCCGAGATCCGGTGCCGGAGTATTGCTTAAGGTTCCTCCCATCGTTCCGATTGCGGTACGGCATGCGCCTGCCAAAACAACTTTTCTTGCCATGATCTTCATCCTTTCTTCTATTCTTTTTCGATAACTGCCGACATAGCTTAGCATGACTTCAAGCAGTTACAATATCAACTATTATACAGTAGTAATTTACTACTTTTCCCCTGCGGTGTCCAGTAGATCGTTTAAAAAAAGAATAAACACAGATAAACAAAAAACCATTATCTCCATGAACGCACTGCGCTGTACGGAGATAATGGTTTTCTTCTGTTTAAGTCTGAATCGTTATCAAACAAGCATCTTATTTCTTTAATCCATCAAAATATATCTTGGTTTCAGCAACCACAACACCACTCAATGCAACCAGTGCAATCAGGTTCGGAATCGCCATCAGTCCGTTGAAAATATCGGCAATGGTCCATACTGCGCTTACCGTCATGTAAGGTCCGATAAAGATCGCAAGAATGTATATCCAACGGTATACCTTAACCACCTTCAGCTTACCGCCGCATAAATACTCCAGGCATCTTTCACTGTAGTAATCCCATCCAAGGATCGTTGTAAATGCGAAGAACACCAGGCAGATCATCAGAATGAAGGAGCAAAGCTGATTTGGAAGCGGAAGTCCCATCTGGAATGCCGTATCCGTTACGGATACCCCTTCCAATCCCATATCCCATGCACCGGTAATGACGATACAAAGTCCGGTCATGGTACAAATTACCAGAGTATCAATTACGGTTCCCATCATGGAAATCAGTCCCTGACGTGCCGGCTCTTCTACCTGAGCTGCGGCTGCGGCAATCGGGGCACTACCAAGACCGGCTTCATTCGAGAAAATACCTCTGGCAATACCCTTCTGCATGGCAATCATCATGGCACCAAGTGCACCACCTGCGGCAGCCCGGACACCGAATGCTCCCTGCACAATCTCAACGATGGCACCGGGAATCCTGGTGATATTACAGATTAAAATAATGAGTGCAACTGCAACATAAAGAACTGCCATGAAAGGAACGATCACCTCTGCCACCCTGGAAATTCTCTTTAAACCACCGATAATAACAAGTGCCACGCAAACGGTAATGATCAGACCCGCAATCACAACTGCGATGGAGTAGTCTGTTCCAAAAAGATGAACGGTATTCTGACTGTCAGGATCAAAGAAATTCTTCACAGCGCTGGTAATACCATTTACCTGCGTAAAGGTTCCAATACCAAAAAGGCCAACGCCGACACCAAAGAACGCAAAGATCTTTGCAAGCCATTTCCAGTTCTTTCCCATACCCTTTTCTATGTAATAGAACGGTCCGCCAATAATGTGCCCATCCTCAGCTACCACACGATACTTAATGGATAACAGACACTCGGAATACTTGGTTGCGGTTCCAAGCAGGGCTGCCAGCCACATCCAGAATAAGGCTCCGGGACCTCCGGCTACCAGCGCTGTTGCAACACCGACAATATTACCGGTTCCGATGGTTGCGGACAATGCCGTACAAAGCGCCCCAAAGCTGGATACCTCTCCATGTTCACCGGTCTTTTCATTATCCCTGATGTGCCTGATTGCCATGGGCATCTTCGTAATCTGCAATCCCTTTAACCGGATAGTCAGATAAATACCTACCGAAAGGATGAGAACGATCAACGGGATACCCCACACAAAATCGTCAATCGTGGTTATTACGATACTGATTTGTCCTAACACTTTTCCTAACATTTTTCTTCCCTCTCATTTCTATGATTTTTTAGAAATATAAAAAGGACTGATTCTCATCAGCCCCCCAAAGAGTAGAACATGCATATAGAATGCTCTGTCCTTTTGCCTGAGAGATTGGCAGGCTTCCTGCCGTACACCTTCGGCGCCCTTTATCAGGGACTCTCCAGAGTGTTGACTGCTGCACACCTTTGTGCTTCACCGCTTTAGCACATCAACAAAAAACACTATAGCACATTCCTTTTTTATATGCAATACTGCATTGCACAGATTTTCATTCAATCCTTATTATCTGTCTGTTACCGGCGTTCCACCACGTGAAATTCCAAACTTCTCACGCATGGCAATCAGACGGTCGACCTGCTCTTTGGTAAAGCAGTTCTGCTTTCCGAGAATTTTCCCTGTAATCATCAGGATATTGGCATAATATTCCATGGATTCCAGACGATAATACGCGGCATAAGCATCCTCTGCCCAGGTAACGGCTCCGTGGTTGGCAAGCAGTACCCCGTTATGGGTATGACAATACGGTGCGATCACCTCTGCCACTTCCTTCGTACCAAGCTCCGCATAGGGTGCAATCGGAACATCCCCCAACGTAATCACCGCCTCTGCCAGAACCGGAACATCCAGTGGAATTCCCGCTATGGAAAAGCTTGTGCAGATCGGCGGGTGCGCATGACATACCGACCGCAGATCGGGATTTTCCTGATAGGCACGCAAATGCATCTTCAATTCCGAGGATGGCTTATGGGTTCCCTCTAAGACATTGCCCTGCAGATCCACCTTTACCAGCATCTTCTTGTTCATAAAGCCCTTGGAAACACCGGTAGGCGTCGCCCAGACTTCGTTTTCGCCTGTACGGATGGAAATATTGCCATCATTTGCTGCCACAAAGCTTCGGACATACATTCTCTGTCCAATATCCAGGATTGCTTCTTTTGCTTCCTTTTCAGAAGGATAAAAACAGTTATTTTCTTTTCCTCTGTTCAGATCGTGCTGCTTCTTTTGTTGTTTCTCTTTTTGCTTTTTCATACAGATCTCCATACTATGAAATTGACATCAAAATTCTTCTCTATACCGATCTATTTTTCATACCGGCAGCCATTCATCCCTGCCCCTTCACAAGCTGTGCAGCTTCCTTCTTCTTGCGAATCTGTGCCAGAGATTCCGTAAACGGAGCACGTGCAATTCCATACTCTGTAACAATTGCAGTAATTAAAGAGTGATCCGTTACATCGAACGCCGGATTAAAAACCTTTACTCCCTCCGGTGCCATCCGCTCCCTGTACCACATTTCCGTCACTTCCTCCGGCTTACGCTGTTCAATCTTAATTTCATCCCCTGTGGGGCAGTCATAGTCAATGGTGGATGTTGGTGCGCAGATATACATCGGTATGCCATACTGCTTTGCAACAGCTGCAACGACCGAGGTTCCGATCTTATTGGCTGCATCCCCGTTTGCCGCCACACGGTCACAGCCTACGAAGACTGCATTCACCCAGCCATTTTTCATTACAGTGGCAGACATGTTATCACAGATCAGTGTCACATCAACCCCGGCAGAATGCAGCTCATAGGCGGTGAGTCTTGCTCCCTGTAAAAGTGGTCTTGTTTCATCCGCAAACACCCGGAAATGATAGCCTCTTTCCTGCCCCAGATAAATCGGTGCGGTTGCCGTTCCATATTTACAGGTCGCCAGCTGCCCTGCATTGCAGTGTGTAAGGATTCCATCCCCCGGTTTCACAAGGGAAAGACCGTTTTCACCGATTGCCTTGCAGACAGCAATATCCTCTTCCTTCATCCGGAAGGCTTCTTCTCCAAGAAGCGTTACGATCTGTTCGACACTCTTTCCTTCTTCCTGCGCCTTCCGGAGAACCTTCTCCATACGGTTCAACGCCCAGGAAAGGTTCACTGCCGTAGGCCGTGAAGAATTTAAGAATTCCTTCTGTTCCAAAAACTGCTTCTCAAATTCTTCGCAGGTAATATCCTTCCGGTTCTTCCAGATTTCAAAGCTGAGCTGATAAATACCAAAAGCCGCAGCTACACCGATTGCCGGTGCTCCTCGTACCTTCAGCAGATAAATGGCATCCCAGATCTCCTGTGCTGTTTTTAATTCGATAATCTCTGTCTTTCCCGGAAGCAGCGTCTGATCAATAATTACCAGACAGTTTTCTTCCTTATTAAAGTCAACGGTTTCGTAATCCAGTATGGTTTTGTTCTCGGAATTCTTCATATTCTATCCTTCTGTTCTGTTTCTGTGTTTTATTTGTTTTGCTGTATTTCTATGTTTTGCTTCTTGCGTTTCTATGTTCTGTTTTTTGTATTTTATTTCTTCCGGGATTCTATGTTCTGTTTCTTGTGTTCTTTTTCTTGTTCTCTATATCTTGTATTCTGTTTCCTGTGCTCTGTTACTTATATATTCTGCACCACATTTTTGCACTTTATTTTTTACTTTATTTTTGCACTATATTTTGCGTGCTGCATGAACCGGCCTCTTTCTGCGCCTTTTCAGGATACCGCTGCCTGCTTTCCAGGAGCCCATCCAGAACCATGATCCCTGCTCCTAAAAGAAAAGCCACCACCGATAGCATCCGGTCTATCCTTCCTGCCGCTTTTTCCTTCTGTTTTCCCTTTTGTTTCACAGCTTTTGTCTTATACTGCATTTTGATTTTCGCAATTTTCTCCCTGCTTTTGGCACGCGTCTTCTCTCTCCTTCGCAGCTCCATCCGGAAGCGCTGTGCCGGAGTCTTATGTAATGGTAATTTGATCTTCTTACGAAAGCTTCGTCTTCTTTTCTTCTGCATGAGATCCCTCCCATCTCAAACCGTTATGACCATTCTGTCATGTCATTCCTAAATAAACAAATCGCATCACATGGATTTGCTTGCTGCAATTACAGTGTCTCATATTTTTCTGAAAAAAGGAAGCGGTTGTTGCTTTGCAAAACTTGCAGTAGAATTGCAATTGTAATATACTGTATCTATCCAGAGCCATGCAATATCTGATAAACAGGATCGGAATGATTGGCTTAATAAATATGCGGAAGAGGTACCTATCCTTATGGCCAAACATTACACAACCACCTTTAACACCCGTCAGAATATGCTCAGACAGAATCTGGAAATCTTTTATTATGAAGACACCAATCTCCAGCCGGTGTCCAGCCACCGTCATGAGCATTATGAAGTGTACTTCTTTTTAAGCGGACCGGTGAACTGCCTGATTGATGACAAGAACTATCCGCTTGCTCCGGGTGACATCTGTCTGATTCCTCCCGGAATCTATCATCGTCCGGCATTCCGTAACGAAAAGGAGACCTATCGCCGTATTGTTCTCTGGATTTCTGCTGATTACTTAAACCAGCTAAAGCGCACCCATTCACAGATTGACTACTGCTTTCAGCTTGCACTGAATAAAAAACAGTATCATTTCCGGAATGATTCAGGGACTGCTCAGATTCTGTTTGGCAAGCTGTTTGATCTGTTGGAAGAATATCATTCGTCAGGAGCCTTTCACGAACAGCTTCTTGCCTGCTATACCGGTGCCTTTCTGCTGCAGTTAAACCGGATTGTGTCCGAATACTCTTCCCCGTCCGCATACCGGAAGCCCAAGGCTCTTTTTTCACAAATTTGTGATTACATCCATTCCCATCTGGAAGAAGATCTGTCTTTGGATGTTCTTGCAGAGAATTTCTATGTAAGCAAATATTATATTGCACACAGCTTCAAAGAAAATATGGGAGTTTCTACCCACCAGTATATTCTGAAGCAACGGCTTTATGCCAGTAAATCAAGTATTCTTGCAGGCACTCCCTTAAGTGAAGTCTGTGCAAATTACGGTTTCACCAACTATACCACCTTTTTCCGTGCATTCAAAAAGGAGTTCGGTGTCTCTCCCCGTGATTTCAAGGATTCCTGTCAGAGCCAGTCCGGCATGACGGAGAAAGAGTAGGAATTTTGAAATGCTATCCCCAGTACACAGTAACCTTTTCTTTTGCCTGTTCTTCGGTCAGTCCATAGTTTCCCTGTAGTTCTTCTATTGCCTGTTCTTTTGTTCCTCCCAGTCTCTGGCAAAGAGAAATCATTGACTGAACAGCATTCTCCTGGCTTTTATCAAGATTTTCCTTCACCTTCTTCAATTCCTGCTCTGCTTTCTTGCGCTCTTTCTCTGCCCCAATCTGCTCTCCAATCTCCCGTTCATCTCTTCGAATCAGTTCCATTTCACGTTCTTCATCATATTCAAAAATACTCATCTTCACTACCTCAGCTCTTTGCTTTAACAAAAAATCCTTCAATATATCCTGCCGGATACAGTATTCGATTGCCGCTTCCACCGCCTGTTCCAACGGCATGCTTGCACTATTGCGCCGGACCTGTTCTACATACTGGGTATACTGCTTTAATACCGGACACTTCTCTTTCAAATCTTCATTCATTTCTGGATTAATGTTCAGTATGGTTACCTTTAATTCCAGTTCCGGATCATCTGTCTGAACTTCAAATGCTTCTGACAACCCTAAAATTCTTTTCTCCGGCTTCTCTTCTACTCCATTATAGAATACCACAAAATGCGGTGTGGGTAACTTAATTAATTTTGAACTATATAATGACTGGTCTTTCACATAAACCTGTAATAGTTCTGCCACATAGAACAAATCCCGTAAGGGCATATTCAAATTGTAAGTAGACTGATGCTCATACAGATTTACCTCATTCATAATCAGAAAAGAAATATCATTCTGCATTCCCATATAGATCGCATTATCCAACATGTTAAATGTAATCTGTGATGCATCCGTATAACCTGTTCCATTCAATGCATTATACAAAGACAATGCATTCTCCGGCTCCCTGAACAGCATCCGGCTTACCGTATCCTTATAGTTCCTCTGTACTTTGGGTTCCCTTGTTATTTCTTTGGTTGTTTTCCCTGTTGCTTTTGCTGTTCTTTCTTTTATTTCCTTTGCTGCTACTTTTTTTGTTACTCTCTCTGTCACTGCTTTGATTACTTTTGCTTCTCCCATTCTTCCTCCCTTTGCAGGAAGAGAAAAACAGACCGATCAACGTTTAATAAACGCTCATCCCAGTTATACTCATCGACGTCTGTTTTCCTTCCTCCCGCCTTTTCAATTGTTTGAGTGTGATTTAAAAGCATGGATTTCAGAAAACTTCCGTTTTCATAGTCAGAATAAATATAAAACAATAGATTTAGATTCGATCATTTGAAATATATGCTTTGTAGTGAATATAGCATACGGAATGTTATGCGTCAATGCAATTTTTGTAATCTTTTTATCAATTCCGGCTATATGTAACACCAATCGTCTGTGCTACCATAGGTAATATCAGAAAATACTGAAGTTGGAGGTATTCTTATGGAAATGACATTACGCTGGTACGGCAGCAAATCCGATTCCGTTACATTACAGCAGATCCGTCAGATTCCGGGTGTCACCGGAATCATTACCACCCTTTATGAAACTGCTCCCGGCGACCTTTGGAAACGTGAAGCTATTCATGTGTTGAAGGAGGAAGTGGAGGCTTCGGGATTACACATTTCCGGTATCGAAAGTGTAAACATCCACGATTCCATCAAGATCGGTTCTCCCGACCGGGACCAGTATATTGACAACTATATTAAGACCCTGGAGTATCTTGGCGAAGAGGACATTCACCTGGTCTGCTATAATTTCATGCCGGTGTTTGACTGGACAAGAACCGAACTTGCCCGCGTCCGTCCGGACGGTTCCACCGTGCTTGCCTACAGCCAGAAAACGATCGACAGCATCGATCCACTAAAAATGTTCGATTCCATTTCCGGCGATTCCAACGGCTTCGTCCTTCCCGGCTGGGAACCGGAACGTATGGCCCGGATCAAGGAACTGTTCGAGCTTTATAAGGATGTCGATGATGAGAAGCTTTTTGCGAACTTAAAGTACTTTCTCGAAGCGATCATGCCGATATGTGACAAATATGACATCAACATGGCCATCCACCCGGATGATCCTGCCTGGAGTGTGTTCGGTCTTCCGCGCATCATCATCAACCTGCCGAATCTGCAGCGCATGATGAGCATGGTAGACAATCCGCATAATGGCGTGACCTTCTGCTCCGGCTCCTACGGAACCAATCCCGATAATGATCTGCCGGGAATGATCCGTGCCCTCAAGGGAAGAATTCACTTTGCACACGTCCGTAACCTGCAGCACAACTTCCCGGGTGACTTTGAAGAATCCGCTCATCTTTCTTCTGACGGAAGCTTCGATATGTATGAAATTATGAAAGCCTTATATGATATTGATTTCACAGGACCGATCCGTCCCGATCATGGCAGAATGATCTGGGGTGAAGTTGCCATGCCCGGATACGGTCTGTATGACCGCGCACTCGGAGCTACCTACTTAAATGGACTCTGGGAAGCTATTGTGAAAGGAGAAGCACGCCATGGAATTAAGTAAAAAGGGAATTGCAGACCGCACTGCCTTTGAACAGAAAGGCTATGCCCTGCCGCAGTTTGACCGAGAGGAAATGATTGCAAAAACAAAAAAAACGCCACACTGGATTCACTTCGGTGCCGGTAATATCTTCCGTGCCTTTCAGGCCAATGTGATGCAGGAGCTGCTAAACAAAGGAATCATGGATACCGGACTTCTGGTGACAGAAGGCTTTGATTATGAAATCATTGAAAAGATGAACCGTCCGCACGATGACTTAAGTATTCTGGTCACGCTGAAAGCCGATGGCAGTATTGAAAAGACCGTAGTCGGAAGTATCGCAGAATCCCTGATTTTAGACAGTCACCGGGAGACTGAATTGGCACGCTTAAAGGAAGTGTTTGAAAATCCTTCCCTGCAGATGGCAAGCTTTACCATTACCGAAAAGGGCTACAGCCTTGTCAACGGAAAAGGCGAACTTCTTCCTGTCGTATCTGCCGATTTTGTGAATGGACCATCCCGGTGCGAAAGCTATATTGGCAAGGTTGCTTCCCTTCTTTATTACCGCTATCTCCATGATAAGCTTCCGATTGCCATGGTCAGCATGGATAACTGCTCCCACAATGGCGATCAATTATATGCCTCCATACACTCCTTTGCGGAGCAATGGACAAAGAATAACTTAGTCCGCGATGGCTTCCTTCGTTATATCGAGAACCCTTCTCTGGTTTCCTTCCCCTTAACGATGATCGATAAGATCACTCCCCGCCCGGATCCAAAGGTGGAACAGCTCCTTTTAAAGGATGAAATCGATGGGTTGTCTCCGGTAATTACGCAGAAAAACACCTATGTTGCTCCCTTTGTAAATGCCGAGGAATGCCAGTATCTTATTATCGAAGATCTGTTCCCGAACGGAAAGCTTCCCCTCGATGAAGCCGGCATTATTTATACCAACAGGGAAACCGTGAATAAAGTGGAAAAGATGAAGGTATGTACCTGTCTGAATCCGCTCCATACCGCTCTCGCCATCTTTGGCTGTCTGCTTGGCTACACGCTGATTTCCGAAGAGATGAAGAATCCGTTATTAAAGAAGCTTGTAGAAACGATCGGCTGGAAGGAAGGCATGCCCGTAGTCATCAATCCGGGAATTCTCCGTCCTGAGGATTTCCTTACTGAAGTTCTGACGGTACGCATCCCGAATCCTTTTATGCCGGATACTCCGCAGAGAATCGCAACCGATACCTCCCAGAAACTTCCGATCCGTTTCGGGGAAACAATCAAAGCGTATCAGGCATCCGATACCTTAAACCTTGCAGATCTTAAGATGATTCCGCTTGTTTTCGCCGGATGGCTGCGTTATCTGATGGGAATTGATGATACCGGGGCCGCATTTGAGAGAAGCTCTGATCCACTGCTCGATGACCTGACACCGTATCTCACCCAATTTACGTTAGGAGTCGTTCCATCCGCTGAAGATACGGACAACATCCTGTCCCCGATTCTTCACAAAAAGGAAATCTGGGGCGTGGATCTGTACACCTGCGGACTTTCCGATCCCGTCATTTCCGGTTTCCGTGAAATGCTCGCAGGTCCGGGTGCTGTGGAAAACACTTTAAAGCATCATGTGTAGCGCATGAGTAAAAGGCAGGCTTCCTGACTACAGCTTTAGTCCAAAACCGTCCATATACTCTTTTCAGAATATACGGACGGTTTTTACCTGAGTTGTATCTGATAATCGCAGTTTGTAACTGTTCAGTACCTTCACAGTTACGATGCAAAATCCATTCCAAATCGGCTTCGCCGATGGGATTTTGCATTACTGAATCATTTTCTTACGGTCTCAGCAGTAAATGCTTCGACCTGTACTGAATAGTTACCGCAGTTTTTCTATCTCTGTAAGTTCTCTAGCCCTTGATTTCTTCCTGATAAACGGTCTGTATCTCCCAGATCCGGCAGGCTGTTCCGTTTTGGAACTCCGGCAGTTTTTCCAGGAACACCGGTGCTCCTTCCTTCAAAGGCTGTACCGTTATGGTAAGCTCCTTCGGGAAATTGAAGTAACCCAGGCTGAACACGGCCTGCTGTCCGGTATAGAAATAATCGTTTACCTTTTTTCCTCCGATCTCAATTTCCATGCCATTGCCATCGTAGGTCATGTACAGAAGAAGATCTTCTCCCTTCTTCCGGTCGAGCAGCTTATCATAAGAAATCGTTATTTTATAGTCATGGTTTTCTTCCCCGTCAGAACGGCTGCCATTTTCTCTTACCGCACCTGTTACCTGCTCATCACAGCATTCCTCCATATGGATCTGCGCCGGAGTCTTCTTCTCTTCCATAAGATAAACGTGAAATCTTCCTTCCGTTCCCACTTCCTTCATTCCCTGTGGAAGTGTCTTAAGTGCCGGATAGCTCAGAATCCGCTGTCCCGGAGTAACAGTAAAGCAAATCTCCCCGTCCTGCTCCCAGACATAATTATCCGAAAGAATCAGATAGTCCTGATCCGTCGTAACACGCCATGCATTCAGGGCTTCCTTCCTTGTGAGATGAAGAATATCGGCATGCTCTTTCGTTTCCCATTCATAGAAGGGATTCCGGTCACCATAGAATACATAGGTTTCCTGCTCTCCCACCGCAAGTCTGCAAAGCGGTGTTGCCAGTGCGCTTTTCAAAACAGCCTCTCCAAGCTTCATCCGATATGGGAAAAAGCCATATTCCTTATCCTGCAGATCAAAGGCCGGGAAGGTCACTGTTTCTTCTCCACAGCTTTCTTTTAAAATCACATGTTTATGCTCTGCCATGGTTCTTCTCCGCTGATAATTATTGAAAAAGACATAGCCATGGGTCTCATCATGCCGGCAGCTTACCCGAAGCGTCTGCAGATCCTCCGGCTTGATCCTTTCATCCGGAATCTCTGCCGGAAGAGCTGCCATATCCTCTCCGAAATCCCGAAGAAAATAAGCAAGCAGCTTGATCTCCTTTAAGGAATCCGATATGGTTCCATACTGGCGGATGGGTGCATTGAAATCGTAGTTGATCTCCGGCAGATCATTCGCATACCCGGTTTCCTTACTTTCCTGTAAGGTCGTAAGCTTTCCCTCCGGATTGCTGCCTCCATGATACATATAATATCCAAGCAGTCCTGCTCCGCTTCCCATTTTGACCAGGGACATTGCCCCGATATCCGGACCTGTTGCAACAGGACGCCGGTGTGCGGTTACCTGCAGACCGCCTCCTAACTCTGCCGTCAGATAAGGAAAGCTTGCTTCATCGAAGGTCACCGCATCCTCTACATGATGATCACAGGCAATCAGTGCGTCGTTCCGCTCATAACTGAATACATAATTGGTATTGGCAGACAATTCTTTCGTACTCTGATCCCAGGGTGCTTCACAATAGCCGCCCATCACGGGAATACAATCCCCGATCACGGCTCCGCCCCATCCGGTTGCAGTATAAAGCGGTACATCAAACCCGATTTCTTTCGCCATCTTCTGCAGCGTCCGCATATGCTGCTCACCCTTTTCTCCGGTAAAGCCGCCCACGTGTCCGTATTCATTCTCGATCTGCAATCCGATCACCGGGCCTCCATCCTGATAAAGAAAGCCTTTTACCTGTTCATATATCTGCTTCCAATAGCGTTCTACATAACGCAGATATTCCGGATCATTGCTCCGAAGCTCCAGCCCCTCTTTGTTCTGCAGCCAGTCCGGGAAACCTCCGTTTCGGCATTCCCCGTGTACCCAGGGCCCGACTCTTAAGAAGCTGTAAATGCCAACTTTTTTGCAGCACTCCATGAAGTGATGCAGATCGCGGCATCCCGTAAAATCAAATTCCCCTTCGATTTCCTCATGGTGAATCCAGATCATATAGGAAGAAACGATCTGCACACCTGCGGCCTTCATCTTACGCAGCGATTCCTCCCACAGATCTTCCCGATACCGGCTGTAATGCATTTCTCCCATTACCGGAAACCATGGTTTTCCATCATAAGTCATATATTGTCTTGTAATGCCAAAATCACTATTTTTCAAAATTATTATCCTCCGGTTCTTCCGGTTTCTTTGCATCCTAAACCTGATTGGTTGATTTGCGAAAAAGAATCTCAAAGTCCACAAATGTCTTTTTCTGATATTCTTTTCCCTGCAGGGCGCTGATCAATTGCTTACCGATGGTATTGCCGATCTGTCTTGCCGAAATATTCACCGCTGTAATCGGTGGCGAAAAGCTTTCCAGATTCGGGCTGTTATAAAACGCAGCAATCGCAATATCCCTTGGAATCCGGTAGCCGTCTGCCTGCAGCTTCGACATGACCTTCGTGCAAACAATATCATCCCCGCAGAGTACACACTGTACCTTCTTTGACATCATATCCGCAAGTATGGAGTCCAGGGAATCCATTTTCAGATTCCCTGTATAAACTGCCTGATGCTCCATTCCAATTCCATTTTTTAACAATGCCTTCTGAAAGCCATCGTACCGGCTCCGGTTCACATGATAATCCAGATCCTCCACCAGCAGGGCAAACCTCTGGAACCCCTTACTGATTAAGAGCGAAGTCATGTTTTCTGCTGCGGATTCATTATCGGTATCGACCTGGATCACCCGTTCATCTTCATACAGACCGGTAAGTCCTACCGGAAAATTCTGTTTCAGAAGATACTCAATGGCCTTATCATTTTCCAGACTTCTCGTCAGAATGATGCCGTCCACCTTCTTCTGCTCCACAAGCTTCTGGATTTTGGATATATCCATCGCTGTACCGGTTGCCAGCAGTACATTATAATCCAGAATGGCTGCTGTTTCACAGATGCCGAGCAGACAGTCATGGAAGTACGGATTTCCGTTCACGTACACATCCTCCGGAAATACCACGCCCAGATTGTGTGTCAGTTCTCCCTTCTGCTCCTTTTCTTCTTCCAGTTTCTGGTGATTGGCATAGGCGATAATCCGGTTTCTGGTCTCTTCTCCGATCCGGCCTTTTCCGGATAATGCCCTGGATACCGTACTTTTCGATACTCCCAGATCTTTTGCAATGTCATCAAATGTCATCGTTGTCTTCTCCCGGTCTTACTTATTATTCGGTGTACTAATTCTTAGCTGCCAGATATTCCTCTGCCTGCTTCTGCATTTCTGCTAATACATCACGGATTCCTGCGCTCTCGAGTGCTGCGGAAAACTCTTCAATCGTTCCGTCCACATCATCCACAAGACCGTTTATGAGCGGATCATAGTAGTTACCAAGTGCTGCTTCTACTGCTGCGAACTGTACGCTCACCGGTGAGGAATCAAAGTTGAAGCCATCGTAAGGATGCTCTGCCTTTACATTGGCATTCCAGCTTGCAACCATTTCATCATATTTGTCATCCAGTGCGGTACGATCTTCAATGTACTCGGTTCTCTGGATATTTGCGTTCGTCCATCCCCAGTTACAGTTGCTGGATACTCCGTAATTGCTTTCATCAAGAACCTTATATTGATCATCTCCAACTGCTTCCCAGTGCTTTCCTTCAATACCGAGCATTGCAAGGTCATAAATTTCCTGATTGGTCCAGAACTCATTTAATACCATCATGGCACGTTCCTTATTCTTGCTTCCCACATTAATCGCCATACCATTATTGATATAAGAATTTACCTTCTTGGGCTGTCCGGATACCGGATCACAAAGGGTCACATTCCAGTCTGCATTTTCTGAATTTGCCTGTTTTGCATAAGTTCTGCAGGTTCCCAGATTCCAGATCATGCCTGCGGTTCTTCCGGTTAAAAGACCGGTCTGTCTTTCATCAGAGGAATTTAGTACATCGGGTGACCAACAGCCTGCATCCGCAAGTTCCTTTACCTGCTTGCAGTAATCTGCAAATCCATCCCAGTCAAGCAGATAGTAAAAGTTCGTATCACCGGCATCCTGGGTATGATAAAGAATCAGTTCTCCACCCTTAGGGCCACCACCGGTAACACTCATTCCCTTATCCTGGAAATACTGGTACCATGGACCACCCTGACTTGCATACATGCCATTTTCTGCACAGGCCAGATAGAATGCCTTTAATTCATCCCAGTTCGTAATGTCGCTGATTCCATATTCATCCATCAGATCCTTACGGACAGCCAGGACATCCTGACCAAATTCATTCTGGTAGTTCGGAACCATGTAAATCTGTCCGTCAATCTTTGCCTGATTCCATGCCATTTCCGGTACGGTATCCCAGATGCCCGGTGCATAGGTCTTAATAAAATCCTCACTTAAAGGATAAAATCCTCCAAGGGAAACGGTCTGCTCATAATGTCCCCAGCTTGATGCAGTAAAAATCAGATCAAAATCCTCCTGTGCGGAGAACAGCAGGGAATACTTGGTATCATGCTCTCCCCAGGATAAGAACTCCACATTAAGGGAACAGTTTAATTTCTCTTCCAGAATTTCATTGATTTTACCATAAACCTCATCAAAATCCGGTGTGCGGTCTCCTAACAGATACATGGTAAGATCCACATGCTCGGATGTATCCGCTGCCGCAGTCTCTGTAGTGGTGCTGCTTTCTGCTGCTGTTGTATCCTCTTTCTTTGCCGTATCTGCTATACTGCTGCTTCCACAGCCTGCCAGTACACTGACTGCCATTGCGGTTCCCAATAACAGGGATAATAATTTCTTTCCTCTCTTCTTCATAAAAGCCTCCTTACGCTCTCTCATTTTTGATATAACTTTTGGTTATCCTTATACTTCTTCTTTTTCTCTATATTGTCAGGCTTTCCTGACATAAATTGCCGTTGCGCACCGGACAATTTACTTTCCATTTAACCTTTCACGGCTCCAATCGTAATACCCTGTACGAAATACTTCTGCACCAGCGGATATGCTAAAATGATGGGACCGGTTACCACAATCGTCAGTGCCATTTTTAAGGTCTGTGTCGGCAGTGACATGGAATTTACGATTGAACTGTTTACTGCATTGTTCGCAATCAGCTTCTTATAAGCCTCAATGTTATTTACCTGCTGATACAGGAAATACTGTAACGGATATTTGTCTTCTGTCTTGATATAAAGCATGGCGTTATACCAGTCGTTCCAGTAAGCCAGTGCGATAAACAATCCAACGGTTGCCAGTGCCGGCTTGATGAGCGGCATCACGACCTGAAACAGGATCCGGAACTCTCCGCAGCCGTCAATTTTCGCTGCATCAATCAGGGATTCCGGTAATGCCGTTATGTAGCTTTTCATAATCAACAGGTTATACACACTGAAGATTAGCGGTAATAACATGGCAAGGTAACTGTCTCTTAAATGAAGCGTCTGTGTAATTAAAATATAGTACGGAACCAGACCTCCCGTAAACAAAGTAGTAAAGTAAAAGAAAAACGAGAATCCATTTCTCCATTCAAAGTCTCTCCTGGAAAGAACATAGGCCGTCATTGTCTGAATCAGAAGTCCGATTGCCGTTCCACTGAGCGTCAGTCCAATGGTCGTCGCATAGGCTTTGAAAACAACCGTCGGCTCCTTGAATACGGTCTTGTATGCTTCTAAGCTGAAATCCTGTGGAAGCAGGCTGAATCCATTCTGGATAATTGCCTCTTCCGAAGAAAACGAGCCTGACAAAATCATTAAAAACGGGATGAGGCACATCAGTGTAATCAATCCGCAAAAGGTGTACGCGATAATATTCAGAGCAATCACATCGCCACCTGTCTTTACTTTTCCTAATCCTTTTGTTGCTGCTGGCATCCTCTCACCCCCCTAGAATAATGTGTAATCTTTATCATAAAGCCCAACAAGTTTATTCACAATCAGAATGGTAACGAAGCACAATACCGACTGGAACAGGCCGATTGCTGCGGACATTCCGAAATCGTTACTGCTGATCAATGCCCGGAAGGTCAGGGTATCAATTACATCGGTGTAGTTATAAAGAAGTCCGTTGCCGCCAACCAGGTTATAAAACATATCAAAGTTTCCTTTGAAGATTCCTCCGACACTTAACAGAAGAAGAATAATGGTGGTCGGCATAATCATCGGGATCGTTACCTTGAAGATTCTCTGGAATACATTTGCTCCATCGATTGCTGCCGCTTCATATATGGAAGTATCAATTCCCATGATCGCTGCCAGATACATGACCGATCCGTATCCGATTCCCTTCCAGACATTGAAGAAAGTTAAGATGAACGGCCATACCTTCGGGTTCGTGTAAAAGGAAATCCTCTCTCCGCCAAATGCGGTAATGAGTCGGTTCATAAATCCATAATCGGAACTAAAAATGTTAAATGCCATAACTCCTACAATAACCCAGGAAATGAAGTACGGCAGGAACATGATGGACTGGGAAACCTTACGGAAATGTTTGTTCCGGATTTCGGTCAGGAAAATCGCTACTGCAATCTGGCTTACGGTATTGATGATAATGAACAACACATTGTACAATACCGTGTTGCGCGTTACCGTCCATGCCTGCCCGGATTTGAAGAAGAATTTAAAATTCTCGATTCCGTTCCAAGGGCTTCCCCAGATGCCTCCGGCATAGTTATATTTCTTAAATGCCATGACGATACCGGTCATCGGATAGTAGGCAAAAATCAATGTATAAATGACGGCAGGTGCGAGCATCAGCAGAAATACCCGGTATTTATACAGCTTTTTGAAAAACCCTTTTCCTTTGGTTGTTTTCATCCATCCACCTCTTTCTGAAAGTTCCATTGCGCATCTCTTGTTGCGCTATTGTTCTTTTCTTTCTATGGTTTTATTATACTTTGTATAGTTTTTATATGCAATTCACAAGATTTCTAATATTATTTCACAAGGAACGTGCAACACAGACAAAAAAATAACCCAATGCGCAACGAAATCGTTTTCGCATGTTGCGCATCAGGTCACCTGTCCTCGTCAGGAATGCTCAAAAAGATTCACTGGATCATTTTCTCATATGTATGGCAGCAAAAACCCCTGACCATCCGGCCAGGGGTTTCATCACTCTGTAAATCCAGACTGCAGAAGCTTATTTTGCTGCTGCTAATTCTGCTTTCAGTTTTTCAGTTAAAGCAGGAACGATCTTGTTCAGATCTCCTACAATTCCGTAATCAGCTACATCGAAGATCGGAGCGGTTTCATCCTTGTTGATTGCAATAATCATATCGGATTCTTCCATACCTGCTACGTGCTGAATTGCTCCGGAAATACCGATTGCGAAGTAAACGTTCGGACGAACGGTCTTACCGGTCTGTCCAACCTGAAGATCCTTCGGCTTCCAGCCTGCATCTACAACGGCACGGGAGCAGCTTACGGTTGCACCAAGAACCTCTGCAAGGTCATCAAGAAGCTTAAAATTTTCTGCGCTTCCAACACCACGTCCACCGGATACAAGGATCTTAGCGTCCATAATATCAGCAACATCAGATACAGCCTTAACAACCTTTAAGATTTCTACATACTTGTTATCCGGAGTAAATCCAGGATTGTAATTGATTACTTCTGCCTTCTTACCAGCTTCTCTGGGTGCCTTCTGCATAACACCGGGACGAACGGTAGCCATCTGAGGACGGAAATCCGGACATGCGATGGTAGCGATTGTGTTACCACCGAATGCAGGACGGGTCATCAGTAACTGGTTATGACGCTGTTCCTTACCAGGGATCGGGTTGATCGGGAAATCACCGATTTCAAGCTGTGTACAGTCTGCGGTCAGACCGGTATGAATTCTTGCAGATACTCTGGGACCTAAGTCACGGCCGATTGCTGTTGCACCTACTAAGAAGATTTCAGGCTTGAATTCGTTAATTACAGATGCTAATGCATGTGCATAAGGCTCTGTTCTGTATTCCTTTAATTCAGGATCGTCTACAACGATTACCTTGTCTGCGCCATATTCAGCGAGTTCATCAGCTAAAGCTGCAACATCAGAACCAACTAATACAGCGGTAACTTCTGTTCCTAAATCTTTTGCAAGTTCTTTTCCCTTGCCAACTAATTCCAATGCGATTCCGCTAAGTGTATTGTCTACCTGCTGAGCAAAGACAAATACGCCCTTATAATCTTGAATATTCATGTTCTTCCTCCATTATATTTCAATATGCTTAAGATCTACTATCGAAAGATTAGATTACGTGTTTTGCTTTTAACTTCTCAACAATGTAATCAACAGATGCAGCGGGATCTAAGTTAACTTTTTCTCCTGCACCCTTTCTTACCTTATCGGATGCCTTAGCGATCTGTGTCGGTGAACCCTTAAGACCAAGGTTAGAATCTTCTACATCCTTAAGATCTGCTCTTCCCCATACGGTGATGTCAGCCTTGTATGCATCGAAGATTCCGCCCGGAGTCATATATCTGGGCTCGTTTAATTCAGCAAGAGCTGTAATTAAGCAAGGCATTTTAGCCTTTAATACATGATATCTGTCATCGAACTGACGCTCAACGATTACGCTGTCGCCTTCTACTTCGATCTTCTGAGCGTAAGAAATTACAGGAATTCCAAGATGCTCGGAAATCTGAGGTCCAACCTGTGCAGTATCACCATCGATAGCCTGACGGCCGGTAATGATGAGATCATAATCAAGATTACGGATTGCTCCTGCAAGAGTCTGGGAAGTAGCCCATGTATCTGCTCCACCTAATACTCTGTCTGTTACAAGGATTCCCTTGTCAGCGCCCATAGCCATAGCTTCACGAAGAACTTCTTCTGCCTTGGGAAGTCCCATTGTTAAAACAGTAACTTCTGCGCCATACTGATCTTTTAATCTAAGAGCTGCTTCCAGACCAGCCTTATCATCAGGGTTCATGATGGTAAGCATTGCAGCTCTGTCAAGAGTACCATCGGGGTTAAATTTAACGCCACCTTTTGTATCAGGTACCTGTTTAACACAAACAACAATTTTCATTGTATTTCTCTCCTTATTTTAAAATTAATATTATATCATAGTAAGCCGGCACTCGAAATGCTTCGCATTTTCTCCTGCTCTTCTTACTTCTCTTAAGTAAGACGGCACTCGAAATGCTTCGCATTTCTCGTTCGCGGTGCTGCGCTGCACCGCTCTGTCTTTCGTCCTGTCCATCTGCTCCTGCAAGCAGGGCAGCTGTCCAGTCCAAAATCCATCCGTCTTACTTAAGCAGGTTCGCGGAAATGACCATTCTCTGAACTTCGGAAGTTCCTTCGTAGATCTCAGTAATCTTAGCATCTCTCATCATACGCTCTACATCGTACTCTCTGATGTATCCGTATCCACCATGAAGCTGTACAGCCTTGGTAGTAACTTCCATAGCAACTTCTGCTGCGTAAAGCTTTGCCTGAGCTGCTTCTACAGAGTAAGATACCTTGGAGTTCTTTGTATACTCGTCCTTCTTGCAGGCTGCTGCATATACCATGAACTGAGCTGCTTTGGTCTTGGTAGCCATGTCAGCTAACTGGAACTGGGTATTCTGGAATGCACCGATTGCGCGGCCAAACTGCTTTCTTTCCTTAACGTATTCAACGGTTCTGTCAAGAGCGCCTTCTGCAAGACCAAGAGCCTGTGCAGCGATACCGATACGTCCACCATCCAGAGTATGCATAGCAATATTAAATCCCTTGCCCTGTGCTCCTAACATATTTTCCTTAGGAATACGGCAATCGGTAAAGATCAGTTCGTATGTGGATGAACCACGGATACCCATCTTGTTTTCCTTGGTACCAAAGGTAAATCCGGGAGTTCCTTTTTCTACGATGAAAGCAGAGATCTCTTTCATCATCTTGCCTCTCTTCTCGATCATACCGGTAACAGCGAAGATCACGTATACGTCAGCTTCCTTACCGTTGGTGATGAAGATCTTGGAACCGTTCAGTACCCATTCGTCACCCTCTAAAACAGCCTTGGTCTGCTGTCCCTGTGCATCTGTACCAGCACCGGGCTCGGTAAGACCGAATGCACCTAACTTTTCACCCTTTGCAAGGGGAACAAGGTATTTCTGCTTCTGTTCTTCTGTACCGAAGGTAAGAATCGGGTCACAGCAAAGAGAGGTATGAGCGGATACGATAACGCCTGTTGTACCACAAACCTTGGATAATTCTTCTACGCACATTGCATAAGTAAGAACATCTGCTCCCTGTCCACCGTACTCCTTCGGAATCGGAATACCCATAAATCCTGCCTTAGCCATCTTTTCAACGGTAACACGAGGGAATACTTCTGTCTCGTCTACTTCCTGTGCAAGAGGCTTAACTTCTTTTTCGGCGAACTCTTTGAAAAGAGTTCTCACCATTTCATGCTGCTTGTCTAACATAAAATCCATGTTTTATTTCCTCCATTATATATGATATTGGAATCACATTTGATCCAATTATATTTACTGTGCATCAACAGGGGTCTTTGTTCTGTCTGCATTGTAAACATAGAATCCCTTACCACTCTTAACACCAAGGTTACCGCCACGAACCATCTTACGGATGAGAGGACATGCACGATACTTGCTGTCACCAGTCTCATTGTAAAGAACATCCATAATAGCAAGGCAGATATCAAGACCAATGAAATCTCCAAGTTCAAGGGGTCCCATCGGATGATTAGCACCGAGCTTCATAGCTGCATCAATACCTGCAATATCGGACACACCTTCCATCTTAATGAAAGCTGCTTCGTTGATCATCGGAACAAGGATACGGTTTACTACGAAACCTGCTGCTTCGTTAACCTGTACCGGTGTCTTGCCGATTTCTTCAGAAATCTTCTTAATGGTATCTACGGTTTCAGCAGGTGTGTTTACACCGGCGATAACTTCAACGAGCTTCATACGGTCAGCAGGATTGAAGAAGTGCATACCGATCATCGGACGGTTTAATCCGTTGCCGATCTCTGTAATGGAAAGGCTGGATGTGTTGGATGCGAATACACATTCCGGCTTTGCAATCTTATCAAGTTCTGCAAAGGTGTTCTTCTTAACTTCCATATTTTCAAATGCTGCTTCTACGATCAGATCGCAGTCTGCACAAAGGTCTTCCTTTAATCCCGGAGTGATCTTTGCAAGGATTGCATCAACAGCTTCCTGTGTTAATTTTCCTTTTTCTACAAGCTTTGCATAACCCTTCTGGATTTTTGCTTTTCCGCCTTCTGCCCATTCCTGCTTGATATCGCAGAGAGCAACTTCATATCCATCAACCTGGGCAAATGCCTTGGCAATGCCCTGTCCCATGGTACCGGCACCAATAATACCTACTTTCATTTCTTTTCCTCCTAAATTTTCTTAAATCTTATTCTGAACAGCGGCTTACTGCCCGCAGGCAGTTCTTCCGCCGTCATTTACATTGATTATAAACCAGAATCAGCAGTTTTTAAAAGGCTCTTTTACCTTTTCCTTATTCTTATCAAGGAAGAAAGCCATTCCGTACTTCTGATCCTCTGTTTCAAAGCAGTCACCGAAGAGCTTTTCTTCGATTACGATTGCCTGATCCATATCTGCATCCAGGCCTTCGTTAATTGCCTTCTTGCAGTTGCGGACAGCGATCGGTGCATTCTTTGCAATGCCTGCTGCCATCTTCTCTGCTGCGGGAAGTAATTCTTCCTGGGTATATACTGCATTTACAAGTCCGATACGATATGCTTCATCAGCCTTGATGTTACGTGCGGTATAAATCATCTGCTTTGCCATGCCTGCTCCAACAAGACGGGCAAGTCTCTGGGTTCCGCCAAATCCGGGTGTAATTCCAAGACCAACCTCCGGCTGTCCGAATACTGCATTATCAGAACAGATTCTGATATCACAGCTCATGGAGATCTCACATCCGCCGCCTAATGCAAATCCGTTAACGGCTGCAATAACCGGGATCGGGAATGTTTCAAGCTTACGGAATACGTCATTTCCCTTCTTACCGAAAGCTTCTCCTTCTGCCTTTGTCAATGTGCTCATTTCAGCAATATCTGCACCTGCTACGAAGGACTTCTGTCCTGCTCCGGTGAGGATTAAGCATCTTACCTCATTAAGATTAACCGCATCAAGTGTTGCATTTAACTCGTCAAGTACCTGGGAGTTTAATGCGTTCAGTGCTTTTTCACGGCTGATGGTGATGATGCCGTATGCACCCTTCTGTTCATATACGATGAATTCCATTTTGTTTCCTTTCTGTGTCGTCTCTGACACCCTTACCTCTTATTTTATGTAACTATTCAGAGCCATGCAAATTATGACAATATGGACGTAGAATGCTCGCATTCGTAAGGACATTTGGCATAATTTATATGGCGAAGTAACCACATTCGTAAAACTCAAGTTGCGCTAGCAACGGTTTTACGAATGGGATGCTGAATAGTTACGTGTAAACATGCTTCTAGGGTGGGAGAACCCACCCTGGAATTATGTTTTCTTTTTAGTTGATTAGTCCATCTTAACAATGGTAGAGCATCCCATACCACCGCCGATGCAAAGAGTTGCAAGACCGGTCTTGGCACCCTTAGCCTGCATCTCATGAAGCAGTGTAACAAGGATACGGCATCCGGAAGCTCCAACCGGATGTCCAAGAGCGATTGCACCACCGTTCGGGTTCAGCTGCCTGTCTACATCGATTCCAAGATCCTTACCTACTGCAACGGACTGTGCTGCGAATGCTTCGTTTGCTTCGATGATATCGAAGTCTTCAATCTTCATACCGGTCTTAGCCATTACCTTCTTAGTAGAAGCAACAGGTCCGATACCCATAACCTCAGGTCTTACACCTGCAAGTGCACCAGCTACGAAAGTAGCCATAGGCTTAACCCCAAGCTCCTTTGCCTTTTCTTCGCTCATAACAACAACTGCTGCTGCACCGTCGTTGATACCGGAAGCATTACCGGCGGTAACGAATCCGTCCGGGTTAATGGTACGAAGCTTTGCAAGTCCTTCAATGGTGGATCCGTGACGAGGTCCCTCATCTACCTTGAACTCGATCATTTCTTTCTTTTTCTTAACCATTACAGGTACGATTTCCTTCTCGAAAGCACCGGTCTTCTGTGCTTCTTCTGCCTTTAACTGGCTCTTTAATGCGAACTCATCCAGTTCTTCTCTGGTAAGTCCCCATTCTCTGCAGATGTTATCTGCAGTTGTAATCATATGGTAATCATTGAATGCATCCCAAAGGGCATCCTTGATCATGCAGTCAACTAATGTACCGTTGTTCATTCTATATCCGTAACGAGCCTGAGGAACTGCGTAAGGAGCCATGGACATATTTTCCATACCACCTGCTACTACAACATCCGCATCTCCTGCCATGATCATCTGTGCTGCCTGGTTCACACAGTTCAGACCGGAACCACATACAACGTTCATGGTAACTGCAGGAACTTCGATCGGAAGTCCGGCCTTGATGGATGCCTGACGTGCTACGTTCTGTCCAAGACCTGCCTGGATAACACAGCCCATATAAACCTGATCTACAGCCTCAGGTGCAACACCTGCTCTGTTTAATGCTTCCTTAATAACAATTGCTCCTAATTCTGCTGCCGGTGTTGTGCTTAAAGAACCACCCATGGTTCCGATTGCGGTACGGCATGCACTGGCGATAACTACTTTCTTTGCCATTTCTCATTCCTCCGATATTCGTTGTTTTCATTTAATTTACGGGCTGAAAATGATTGTTAAATTTTTATCATTTCCAACGCAATTATTATATCATAGGGTATTTATTTTTGCAATGGATTCCCTCTCGATTTACATTTTTTTCATTTTCCTTCAAGAATCCGTCTTAATAAAAAATCTGTGCAATCGGGGATGTTTCATCAATGATCAGCGTCTTATTGTTACCGGTCATGGTTTTCTTCGCTGCATCCAGGGAGCGCAGGAAGATATAGAAATCCGCCTTGTCCGGATCGTTGTAGGCATCACTTAAGATCCGCATGTATTCTGCTTCTCCCTTTGCAATGATCTCGGCAGCCTTTGCATCTGCCTCGGACTGCATGACAATGATCTCCGCGGTCGTATTGTTGGAAATCTGCTTGGCTTCCTCCTGACCTTCTGCCTGATAGGTTGCGGCAATGTTATTCCGCTCGGAAATCATACGTTCATAAACCGCATTCTTATTTTCATCCGGAAGATCCAGAGACTTCGTTTCCACGGCAAGAAGGGTGATGCCGTACTGCTCGAGAGTGTCACCGATATTTGCAACAATCGCTGCTGCCAGCTCTCCGTCACGGCCGCTGATCACTTCCTCCTGGCTCTTGCTGCTGATTACGTTTTTCAGGCTGTTGTAAACAATGGTGTCAATACGGAATTCTGCGTTGCTCTTCTGTGCACTTAAGGTCTGCGTATACTTGTACGGATCATCGATCTTCCATAATACAAAGCAGTCCGCAATCATGGATTTCTTATCCTTTGTCATGACATCACTGACCGCAAGGTCATACAGCAGCACTTCGTTTTCAATCTTTTCTGCAGTCTGGACTACCGGAATCTTCATGCTTAAGCCCGGTGTCTGACGGATATCCACAATCTTTCCAAACTGCTTGATTACGGTATATTCATTTGGATAGGTCACTACCAGAAATGAGTTGGCTGCCACAAAGATTCCCACAAGAATCACAGCCAGAATGATCCATTTTGATTTTCCCTTTTTCATGCTTATTCCTCCGTTCCCTCTGCACTTCCTGCAGAATTTCCTGACTGATTATCCTGTGCTTTGTTAAGATCCGCAAAGGATTCTAACGGCAGCATCGTCTGTGTGCTTCCGTCACTGCGCTCGATAATCACCTTCATATCCGGAAGAATCTCTTCCATCGTTTCATAGAACATTCTCTGTTTCGTAATGAGCGGATATTTCTGATACTCCGCATAAAGCTCATTGAGTCTTGCAACCTGGCCCTTGGCTTCGTTCACCCGCTCTTCTGCCTGTGCGTTGGCGGTCTTTACGGTTTCATCTGCCTGTGCACGGGCTGCCGGAATGTCTTCGTTCCGCTTCTGGTTTGCTTTATTAATGGAGGTTTCCTTGCCCTGCTTGGCATTCTCCACATTTTTAAACGCATCAATGACCTCGGTTGTCGGCGGCTCGGCATCCTGAATCGTGATGTTTACCAGCTGCACGCCGATGTCCTCGGTTTCAAGACGGTTGATGATCTTCTGCTTGATGGATGCCTGGATCTCATTCTTTCCCGTTGTAATTACGCTGTCAACATCATAAAGTCCGATTGTATCACGGATATAGCTCTGTGTGAGGTTTTTTAAAATGGAAACCGGAGCCTCCGATGCATACAGGTATTTGGTCGGATCGGTCACGCGGTATTCCACATAAAAGTCCACATTTACAAAGTTATAATCTCTGGTAATCATGAACGATTCCCGGTCAATGTATTCGCCGGTGCTCGAATCATAACCGATTGTAAATCCATTGATGGTCTTTGGTACGCGGCTCAGCTCCTGTATCACCGGAATCTTCACATGAATACCGGATTCCTCTACTACCTTGGGCACTCCGAAGGTGGTAATCACCGCATATTCATTCTCTTTGAGGGAATAAAAGCTGCCTCCTAACAGAATCAGCGCGAAGATCACGATCACGGCAATACTGATTCCCCCGGCTATCTTCTTTCCTACATTTTCTTCCCGGAAACGCTCCGGTCCATTACCTGGCTGTTGTTGTTTTTTGCCAAACATGATGTTCTCCTTTTTATTGTTATTTCGTAACTGTTTAGCATGCAGTTACATTATTTCATGATAATTTCCAGCACCGTATCCACTTCATCGGGAAGATATGGCGAATCACTGACCTCCACAAATGCCACATCCGGATAGTTATTCACCATCCAGTTATCCTGCAGCTTCCGCTCACTTCCATCAGAAAGCAGCCGGATTGCCTGAACCTTCCCCGGTTCAATTCCGTACAACGGAACGCTGCCGATGGCATTCTCCATAATATGATAATAAAACCGGTTCCCCTTTCCGGTGATCCGTCCGTTTTCGGGCTTCGGAAGACCGCTTTCCCCACAGCCGTAAATGGAAGCGGAATTTTTATTCATCCATTTCCCGATCTTTGCAAGAATCTGAAGGGACTCCTCCGGAATATTTCCCCGCGCATCCGGTCCTACATTCAATAGCATATTACCGCCCTTGCTGACACATTCCACCAGCTTACGGATCAGCATATCGGCAGGCTTAAAATTCTGATCCTTCGAGCAGTACCCCCAGTGATCGTTCATCGTAATGCAGGATTCCCATACCAGGGGTCTTCCCAGTTCGTCCCTTAATCCATTCGGCGGAATGATCTGCTCAGGACTTACGAAATCCCCACTGTAATCGCTTGGATGGTCTGTTGCCAGCGATCCAAAGCCTTCCCCGCTCACTTCAAGACGGTTATCAATAATCACATCCGGCTGATACGTCCGGATCATCTTCACCAGTTCTTCCGCATGCCACCTTTCCCCGGTCATATTCCCATAGGAAAAGTCAAACCACATCACGTCCAGCTTCCCATATTCCGTACAAAGCTCCTTCACCTGTCCATGCAGATAAGCAAGATACCGCTCAAAATCCCTGCCTTCGTTTGTTTCCGCTTCACAGTTACGCATCGGATGATGCCAGTCTCCATAGTGCGGATAATCCGGATGATGCCAGTCAAGCAGGGAATAATACAGACCAACCTTCAGGCCCTCTGCCCGGAACGCTTCCAGATATTCCCGTACCAGATCCCGTCCTGCTTTCGTGTTCGTGGATTTAAAATCCGTCAGCTTACTGTCAAACAGACAGAAGCCGTCATGGTGCTTCGCAGTCAGCACCGCATATTTCATTCCCGCTTCCTTCGCCGCTTTCGCCCATTTTGACGGATCATAATCCACCGGATTAAATTCTTCAAAAAACGGCAGGTAATCATCTTCCGGCATTTCCTCAGTGCTTCGTACCCACTCACCTCTTGCCGGAATGGCATACAGTCCCCAGTGGATGAACATGCCGAAACGGTCATGCTGATACCATTCTACCCGCTTTTCATATGTCTTTCTGTCAAACATAAATAATCTCCTTTGTATACTCTGAATAGTCTCAGTGTATCATAAAATCCCGCCTCCCGTACAGAAAAAAATCCAATCATTCCGTTCTTCTCCATTCCTGTACTTTTTTATCTGCCGGCTTCATATACTTCTGTAACACCACCTGAAAACTTTCTGCTTATGTATCATAAATCCTGTTCCTTATATTGGAAATTATTATTTCTTACCCTGTGCAGTACTGCTGTTATCTTAAGTGTCCACGAAATCCTTTCCCGCTCTGACGCATCCGCAGATCCCTATAACGGTGATTCTGTCATCGAGGTTGCCGCCGGAGTTAATGGCAATTATATCAAATGGGTGGATTTCACGGTAAGCTATGATGCACTCTGCACCGCATATGAACTGGATGTAGCAAGCCATGAAAGTGCTCAGCCTTTAAACTGGATTGAGCTGCTCGCCTATACAGCTGCCAGGACGGGCGGCTGCTTTGACAAGAAAAGCCTCTCCATTCTAAATAAGCTTGGAAAAGAATTATCCGATGGCTCCGTGACCCTTAAGGAGCTTACCCGTGAAATGGACTATTATGATTATTATTTAGAAGCCTACGAAGCCGTGCTTGGCGGCATGGTCGGCGAATACGAAATGGAGGCAGAAGCCGAAGACGGCACACGCAGCTTTGAAACACGCTATGGCCTCAAAGCCTTTTCCCCGATTGCACGGGGGTTTGACTACAGCGATTATGATGATTTTGGATCTTCCCGGAGCTATGGCTATAAGCGACCCCACTTGGGACACGACATGATGGGCCAGATCGGTACACCCATCATCGCTGTGGAGTCCGGTTACGTGGAAGCCCTTGGCTGGAATCAGTACGGTGGCTGGCGCATCGGAATCCGCAGCTTTGATAAAAAGCGTTACTACTACTATGCACACCTTCGCCAGAATTTCCCTTATGCACTGGATTTAAAGGAAGGAAGCGTGGTAACCGCCGGGGACGTCATCGGTTACATGGGGCATACCGGCTATAGTGCCAAAGAAAATGTGAATAACATTGAAACCGTACATCTGCATTTCGGTCTGCAGCTCATTTTTGATGAATCGCAGAAAGAAGGCAACAACGAGATCTGGATTGACTGCTATGACCTCACCCGGTTTTTATACAAAAACAGATCCCTCACGGAAAAGAATGCGGAAACCAGGGAATGGTTCCGTACCTTTCACATGAAGGACCCTTCAGTAACCTCTTATCTACAGTTAAATCCGGATGCCCCGGTATTAAACAGTGGGAACTAAGGAAGTGCTTCTTCCATATAAAGTGTTTCTGCAGTATAAAGCATTCCTTCTATATAGAGGTGTGTCGCATGGGCTTCCTCCATCAGCCGGAGAAGCTCTTCGCGGCTCACCTCTGAAAGATCCACATTCGCGTACATCACAGAAACCGGTGCCGCTTCGAAGTTCAGGTAAGTGTTCCTCACCCAGCTTACATCGGAGCTGTCACGCACATACAACACCCGGGTTATTTCTGAATCCGTTCCTGCACCGACCTTTTCTGCGAATTCATATGCGGCATCGTCCAGAATCTCTTCGCGCTTTGTAAGCTCCTCCTGTACACCCGTCCGGTATCCCCAGATCGCACGGTAGGCACTTGCATAATCGGATGACAACAGCACCACCAACGTACACAGGTAAAAGCCACGGTTGTCCGGAAAGCTCTGCATAACAAAATAAGCAAGCAGATACAGGCCCCCGATCGTAAACGGTGCTCCATACCGTGAAATGGAGCTTACCATGCCATACGGCTCGAGATATTGCGTTTCCACCGCAAAAACGGTCAGGTGGCTGATCAGTACCAGCGTATAGAATAACATCGCTGTTATTACCATATAAATCAGCAAAAACCGCCCCATTCCCCGATCCAGCTTCTTACGCACGATCAGCAGAATATAAACCGCCAGTAAAAATAACAGTAATACAAGCGGGCTGAAATCAAACAGCCACGTGGAGCTCCTGTGCAGCGGCCATTTTAAGAACGCTTCGCTAAAGGCCTGAAGCATCTGTTCCCTGGTCTCCGGGATATTCATGCCTCCGGTCGCCATCTGTACGGCTGCTCCGGTAAGCTTTGCCACCCGGCGGTGCAGATAACAGAACACAAACCAGCCTCCGCCACTCAACAAAGGCAGGGCCATCACCGAAAGTGTTCCCCATACGGCAGTTCTTTTCTGCCACAGGTCTTCTCCCATTCTCCGGTATAGAATCTGAACCCCGATGGAAAACAACACAGCAAATGCATACCAGACAAAGCCGGTATTTTTGCAGAGTACAAGTACCATCAGATACAACGCCTGTCGTCCGTAATAAAGCCACGGTAAAGTTCCCTTCCTGTCAATGACTGCCACCAGAAATGCACCGTACACCACTGCCATGGAAAAGTCTGCACAGCCTCCATCGCACCAGAATACCTCCGTCATCGTTGGGAAAATCCAAAGCAATATCGCTCCCAGTGTCAGGCTAAGCGGTGTTTTCTTCCGGATGTAGTGTAACAGCGGAAGCAGAAAGGACAGATTAAACACATAATATCCAGCAAATAAAAGCCCTTCCCGGAACTGTCCCGGTGAGAAATGCAGGAACCACCACTTCATCATCTGGGTTCCCGGAGGATAATCTCCGAACTCCGGTGCTGCATTGGCATACTTATCTGCAAATCCATTCCGGTAAAAGATCGACTTCACATCCGTTGCCCAGAAGTTATAGTCATCCCACCAGCTTACCACCTTGCCGGATACTCCGACTGCCACTACTACCAACAGGACAAGCCCTGCTATAGCCGACGGATCCTTCAGGATTTCAATACATCGTTTTAACAGCGCCTTCCGCTGTTCTCCTTTTCTCGTAAAGAAATAAAGCGCAATCCCGCAAAGCAGAAGTAGTGCGATTCCATCAATCCAGGTCAAGTGCCTTCCAAAACCAAGCACATACAATAAAAGCACCAGACTGCTTATTCCTACCGGCAGCATTTCCACAAAGCTTTTGTGGAACACACAGGCCAGCACCAATATGAAAATAAATAAAGTTATAATATGAATAACAAACATAGTCCCAGTATAACAAAAAGATGTGTGGAGTGCCACACATCTTTTTGCTTTTATATTCGTAACCGTTTAATGCCTTCACTGTTATGATACATCATGCATTTAAAATTAACTCTTTACAGTTCGGGTTCAATCAGACCGTACGTATTACCCTTTCTCTTGTAAACCACGTTCACCTGATCCGTTTCTGCATTACAGAATACGAAGAAGCTGTGACCTAACAGTTCCATCTGGATGCAGGCATCCTCCGGATACATTGGCTTAATGTCAAACTTCTTGGAACGGATGATCTTAATCTCTTCTTCATCCTCGAACTCCTTCTCGATGAATTCCTTCTTGAATACACTGGCCGCCTGTTTCTGGTCCGCTAATTTATTCTTATATTTCTTTAACTGTCTTTCAATGATTTCCTCTACCAGATCGATGGAAACATACATATCGTTGCTTACCTGCTCCGAACGGATGATACTGCCCTTTACCGGTATGGTAACTTCTATCTTCTGTCTGTCCTTCTCAACACTCAGGGTTACGTGAACCTCTGTATCCGGATTAAAATACTTCTCGAGCTTGCCGATCTTATCCTCGACCGCTGCCTTTAACCCCGGTGTAACCTCGATGTTCTTGCCAATAATTATAAATTTCATACTCATCACCCTTTCATAACCTGTCCGACAGGATTATTGTATAAACATTATAACACACTTATTTTCATTTTTGCAACAATTCAATTCTATTGTTTTCGGATTTGAATAGTTTTCGGACAATTCTTTTTCCCAGACAGGAATTCTTTTTGTCTGATTTTCGCTTCTTCTTGTCGTATTTCACAAAACACCCGTTCCTGTTCTCACTGATTTTTCAGATCTTCCTACGTTTTTTTGCTTGTGGATATTGTGGATAACTTCGTGTATAAATTAGTTTGTGGCTGTTTTACAGGATTATTTCTGTGGATAAAATTTTCTGTCATCTACGGAAAAACATTTTTCCACAAAAGCAATAGCAATTTCTTTTAGTCAACATGTATAAGCTCCTATTTGTCAATGCCAAAAAACCGTAAAAAAGAATTCAGACTTTTCTATGAAAATTAGTGACAAAAGAAAGATAAAAATGTAGCCTGCCTGAAGTTCCCTTCAAACAGGCTGCGCTTCATCTTGTTATTTAAAATCCGGACAACGATTCGGAATTAGAAAATCCGGCGGACACCAAGCGGTGTACGATAATTCACATCCGAAATCTTAATACCGGTCTTGGCGGTGGATGCATGAACAATCTGTCCATTACCAATGTAAATTGCCACATGTCCGGAGTAACAGATGATGTCACCCGGCTGTGCATTCGCAAGTCCGTCTACCGCTGTTCCCACACTTCGGTCACCGGATGAAGAATGCGGCAGGCTTACACCGAAGTTCGCATAAACACTCATAACAAATCCGGAGCAGTCCGCACCATTCGTAAGGCTCGTTCCACCATATACATACGGGTTACCGACAAACTGGCAGGCATAGCTTGCAACACTCTGTCCAAGTGCGCTTCCACCTGTTGCATATACAACCGGAGCTTCACTGGTAGTAGCAGAGCTTTCACTCTTTGCTGCCTTACGGTTCTTCTCCTCTGCCTTCCGTGCTGCCTCTAAAGCTGCCTTACGTTCTGCTTCTTCCTTCGCAAGACGGGCTTCCTCTTCTTCCCGGGATTCTGCTTTTACAAATTCGGTAGACAAGGTAACATAGTCGAGGGATACATAGCCATCACCTTCCTCGATATTAACCTTAACCCAGTTGTCTAATTCTTCCGTAACAAGGAGCTGATCCTGAATCGGAACAAGACCAAGTACGGTTGCATCTAACGAAGGCTCTTCACGAACCTTTAAGGTAGTAGTCGTAACGGTTGCAATCCGGTTACCTACCTTCTTCGCAAGGGCAACAGCATCATCACCGGTAACACAATATTCTGCCTTGACATAACCGGTTACCGAGCCGGATGTGATCTTATACCAGCCGTTGTCTTCTTCAATAAATTCTCCAACGGACTTATCATAAAGCTTGCCAAGGATCTCCCCTTCTTCGCTTGGAATGCTCCGTACATTCACATAGTCATTCACCTGTGCGATCACAAGAGACTTAAATCCTTCTTCTTCTTTCTTATTCGCAATTTCCCGTTCCTTTTCGTTAACGGTCTTTGTTGTGGTTGCTTCAGCAGTTTCCTTTACTTCCTTCCGGGAAGTTTTCGGAACACTGTTATTGCTGACGGTATCGTCCTTTTCATCCTGTATGTTCTTAACACTTGTGCCTTCGGATGCCAGATAAAAATCCACTCCGGCAGAAGGAAGTCCGTTAGATTCTTTCGCTTGTGTATCTATCGTCATGCCGTTTAACAGAAGCATGGATGCAAAGCCAAATGCCATAAAGCGTACCGGCATTTTTCTCTTTCTCTGTTGCATGATATCCTCCAAAATTTTCATAAACCCGGTTATAATTGTTACAAAATTATTACGTTCGTTAACAAATATAACACTTTTCCTCTTCCATGTCAAATGCCGGAAAAATGTTCCAGGGCTTACTATGCCGGGAAAATACTCCAGTACTTACTTATGATTACTTATGATTGAGGAAAGCTTCTACAGAGGTAATGGCATTGGCTCCATCGGCAACGGCTGTCACAATCTGGCGGAGCTTTTTCGTCCGGATATCACCTGCGGCAAAAATTCCCGGCTTCTTCGTCATGCCGTCTTCTCCTGCAATGAGATATCCCTTTTCATCGCAGACATCCATTCCCAGAAGCAGCCGGCTTACCGGCACAATGCCTACGGCAATAAATACGCCGTCCACCGGAAGCTCCTGTGTTTCTTCCGTTTTCACATTTTTTAACGCAAGCGCCTCCACCTGATCTTCGCCTTTGATTTCCGTTGCTACCGTATCCCACAGGATTTCCACATTGGGAAGTTCCTGTAATGCCTCCTGTAAGGATTTCGCAGCACGAAGCTCGTCTCTTCTGTGAACAAGATAGACCTTTGCACAGTTTCTTGCAAGAAAAATGGCATCCTCGACTGCCACATCACCGCCGCCGACAACCGCCACCGTGCGGTTTCTGAAAAAAGCTCCATCACAGGTTGCGCAATAGGATACACCCATTCCGGCAAGCTCTTCTTCTCCCGGAATATTCAGCTTCGCATGCTCTGCTCCCATTGCTGCCACAATGGTTTTCGTTTTTAATTCGCCCCTGGAGGTCGTAACAAGATATCCGTCTCCATTCTCTTCCACGCGGAGCACCTCCGCCTCCTGAAACTCACAGGAAAGCCCGTCCGCATGCTCCCGGAAACGCATTCCCAGATCAAAGCCGTTGATTCCAGGAAAGCCCGGATAATTGTCTACTTCATAAGTGGTTAAGACCTGCCCGCCGCTCATGGCACTCTGTTCTACCGTAATGGCACTAAGGCCTGCTCTTTTTGCATAAATCGAAGCGGAGAGTCCCGCAGGACCGGCTCCGATAATTACTACATCATACATGTTTTTCCCTTCCTTACTCAAAAATGATCCACAGGATCATTTTCTCATATACATGGCAACTAAATCCAGCCGCCATCCATCGTGATCACCTGACCGGTCAGATACGCCGGTGAATGAAGCACCTGTGAAATCATTTCTGCCGCTTCTGCGCAGGTTCCCATCCGGTCAGCCGGGATCTCTTCCTTTAATGCGCGACGCTCTTCTTCCGAAAAACAGCGGTTCATCTGCGTATCAATCACACCAAACGCCACCGCATTGACCTGAATATTGCTCGGTGCCAGCTCCTTGGCAAGTGCCCTTGTAAAACTGTTGATTCCACCTTTGGAAGCACTGTATGCAACCTCCATGGATGCACCGACATTTCCCCACACCGAAGAAACAAAAAGAAGCTTTCCTTCCTTACGGTGTACCATCTGCGGGATCAACTCATGGCTTAAATAAAAGCAGGAATTGAGATTCGTATCGATCACACGATTCCACTCCCCCAGCGTCATATCACTCAAAAGCCCGATATGGGAAATTCCGGCATTATGAATCAGTACGTCAATCGTTCCAGCCTGCTGCAGCATGGAAGTAACCTGCTGCGAATCCGAAACATCACAGGCATAAGCCTCACAGAAAATACCGGATTCCGCTTTCAGTTCTCCGGCAAGAAGCCGGAGCTTTTCTATGGAATTTTTACACACCAGACAGAGATCATAATTTTCATAAGCAAGACGCCTTGCCACTGCTTCTCCGATTCCTCTGGATGCCCCTGTAATCAACGCCCGTTTCCTCATGTTGTCCTCCTAAACTGACATTTGAAGATTTGCTCCGCAAAAGGAGTCAAGTGCTCTACTCAAATCATGTTCTTACCGCTTCAGTTGGGGAAACACATCAATTTCTTCTATATAATTGACCCAGCCTAAGTGATATGCCGTAATTGGTGAAAGTTCATTCTGAATCTCACTGTTATTCAGGCGTCCGTTTTCATCCTTTACGGTGTACATGATCTCACCCGGATAAGCTTTTTTCACATATTCGCAGACCTCTTCGGTATACTCCGCGTCCTCATACAGGTCATGTGCCCCGAAAAGATGCAGAATTTCATGTGCATAAACTGCCGGAACTTCCCCTGCAAACATCACAAGACTCTCCTGTGGATTATCCACACCATCATAACAGATCGCATAGGTGCTTCCCTTATGATTGACAAAAACAATCGTTGCAATTCCTTTCGCCTTATATTCCTTAGTGAGTGCCTCGTAATCAATCTGCTCGTCGAGCCATGCGGCAATTTCCTCATCCAGTGCTTCTTCGTAATCTTCCCCATCCTTCAGGGAAAAGTTGATCCGTGCACTTCCTGTCAGATCTTCATTTTCTTCAAAATCAACCACAAGATCTACTTTCTTATGGTAGCTTTTCGCTTCGGTTTCGATATATTCTTTGGCAATTTCAAGATTTTTTAATGCTTTCTTCTTATCCCGGTCTGTCCATTTTGCATCCGGGGTATCCACAAAGAGACTGTAAATTAAATTCTTTCCTTCCAGACTCTTTGCACTTCCAAGTTTATAGCTGCTTCTCGGATTTCCCAGTTCTCCCGGCTCCGGTGTTGCCAAAGGCTCCTCACTTACTGTTGCCGTCGGTACCGGAGTCTGTTTCACACTTCCCTTTCCCGCTGCCTGTAACGGCATTCCGCAGACCGCCTCTGCTGTAAGAACCGCGCCTAATCCCAGCGCAGCAATTCTGATTCCTGACATAAATTTCCTCACGATTCTTTCCTAAATAGGAATATGGCTTTTATACCTATTCTATCTCCTCAAGATAACGATATCCATACGATGATAACAAAATACCATCTGAATTGCAACCGCTAAAAAACGCGCAACTCTACCCAAAACCAATCAGACCAATTTTTCAGCCAGCTCGGCAACGACCTCCCGGATCATTTTTCCTTCACAATTCAGGGTAATATCGGCATATTCCTCATACAATGGTGTACGCTCCTCATAAAGATCCCTTAACGTCTGTCCCTCTTTCAATGCCACCCCGCGCTCCTGCAGATCCCCAAGACGCTCTGCTACCGCCTCATAGGAAAGCTGAAGATAAACCACGCTGCCGATCTCCTTAAGATGCTCCATTGCTTTCGCACTATAGACCACGCTTCCCCCTGTCGCAATCACAGTCCTGTCACAGCAAAGAGAGGCATTGACCTCGCCTTCCACCTGCAAAAATCCATCTGTACCCTTTTCCTCAATGATTTCGTGAAGCATCTTCCCGGTTCTTTCCTGAATCACCAGGTCACTATCCAAAAAGTGATAGCCAAGCTTTTTGGCAATTACAACACCTACTGTGCTTTTTCCCGCACCGGGCATCCCGATCAAAACAAGATTGTTCAATGTATGTATGTCCGTCCTTTCTCTTTGCATTTCCACTTTTGAACGCTATGCTCCCAGTATAAATCATACGGCCTCTTTGCACAACTGTTACTCTGACGAAAACCTGTTACGTCGATTTTGCTCCGGAGCATATACGGTTTCATCTGAATTGTGATATGATGTTAGTGCCTGAGCGCCAGGTAAACGACCATATGGACATAGAATACTTAGAAAGAGAGTTCTTCATGGAACGGACACTTACCTACAAAATCGACAATTCCATATCGCCCCTGCCGGTCAGTCAGTTTTTGAGGCAGAAGGGCTTCTCCATGCAGAGCCTTACGCAGTTAAAAAAGGATCCTGCTGCCGTATTGGCAGACGGAATGTCCTGTTTCATGAATCATGTGCTGCAGCCGGGAGAGATACTGACGATTCACATTCTGGAAGATCATTCCTCAGAAAAGATTCCTCCGGTGGATCTGCCTTTGGATATTGTTTATGAGGATGAGGATCTAATGGTGATTAATAAGCCTGCCGGAATGCCAATCCATCCTTCCATGAACAATTACTACAACTCCCTTGCTAACGGACTTGCCTGCTATTTTAAGAGGCAGAACTGCCCGTTCGTCTTCCGCTGCATCAATCGTCTGGACCGTGATACCTCCGGACTTACGCTCATTGCCAAGCACTCCGTAAGCGGTGGAATGCTCTCCACAATGATTTCCAACAAGACTGTTTCCGGCATCACAAGGGAATATCTTGCCATCGTAAAGGGTTCTGTCACTCCGCCTGAAGGCACCATTACCGCACCTCTTGCGCGAAAAGAGGGGTCAATCATTGAGCGGTGCGTGGATTTTGAAAAGGGAGAAAATGCCATCACCCACTACAGGGTTCTGGATGAAAAGAACGGGCACAGCCTGGTCTCCCTGATCTTAGAGACCGGCCGCACCCATCAAATACGGATTCATATGAAATATCTGGGCTATCCCCTCATCGGAGATCACCTTTATAATCCCGATATGGAATTCATCAGGCGTCAGGCACTCCATGCCTGGAAATTGTCCTTCCGTCATCCCATCACCGGAGAAGAGCTGCATTTTATGGCTCCGCTGCCGGAGGATATGAAGGCGGTGCTTACTGTGTAGCAGCGTCCTCATTTTCTATACCAGATGTATTATCCTCTTCCTTCGTTTCTTCTGTTTGTGGACGCATATAATTACAGATTGAGCAATTGTTACGGTTATTCTCATATATATGATTTCCCACGACTTTTGCTCCACATGCACATATTCCTATATGAATTGATGTTCCATCCCCTGAACTTATAAGCAGAGATACAGGCGAATACATTAAATGTAGGTATCATTTGAGTATCAAAAAAGCCCGGAAAGTACGTTTTTATCATACCTCCGGGCTTCTAAGAGCAGATGACGGGAATCGAACCCGCCTCCTCAGCTTGGGAAGCTGATGTTCTACCGATGAACTACATCTGCAATATGGCTTATCATACCACGATTTTTCCCAAATGTAAACAGTGGGCGTGACCCATTTAACTATACCATGTTTACGATATCCACTTATTTTTCTTTCTGACTTTCCAGAAAATCCTTCAGAGCAAGCAAAGAATCCAGCTTCTGTTCCGTCAATTCCAGAATCTCCGGGGTTGGCTGTAACAGATCCGGAATCATAATCGCTTTCATTCCTGCCGCATGGGCAGAACGGATTCCATTGTAAGAATCTTCCACGGCATAGCATTCCTTCGGATCCACCTTTAAAAGCTCACAGGCTTTCAGATAAATATCCGGATCCGGTTTGCTTTTCGTCACCATATCTCCACAGACAATCACATCAAAGTCATCCAGAATGCCAACTGTCTTCATCTGACGGCGTACCGCTTCCTCTTTTGTCGAAGAGGCAAGTCCGATCCGGTAATTCTCCTTTTTCAGATAAGCAAATAACTCATGCACACCGGGCTTCTCCGGGATTCCCTGATCCGCCTCATACTTATAAAAAATATCATTGGCCGCCTGCACATAACTCTCGCAGGGATGCCCCTTTCCATAAGCCTTCTGGAACAGCGCCTCAGTCTGCGTCACTGTAATTCCGATACACTGCTTTGCAACCTCTTCCACATTGGGCAGATTAAGCTCCTCTGCCAGCTTTTTCCAGCACCTCATAAACACCGCCTCGGTATCAATGAGCACGCCGTCCATATCAAACACAATATTCTTAATCATTTTCTCCAAACCTCTCGCATTACCTGGCAGCTTCTGTTTTCTGCTGCTTCTTTTCTTTTTCTTTCTTCTTAACTTCCTTCCAGAGTGCCAGACTCTCCTCCGGCGTCTCCGGACGCTTCGCATCCCCGAATACATGCGGATGACGGCGGATCAACTTTTCGGAAAGCCCCTGCACCACATCTGCAAAGGTAAAGGCTCCTCTCTCTTTGGCAATTTCTGCATGCAAAAGTACCTGTAGCAGAACATCTCCCAGTTCTTCACAAAGATTCTCGTCATCCTGATTGTCAATCGCCTGCATCACTTCCTCAGTTTCGTCCATGAAGCACTTCTTCAAAGACTCATGTGTCTGTTCCCTGTCCCAGGAACATCCATCCGGACTGCGCAGCACTTCAATGATTTCCAGAAGTTCCTGCATATCATGCGGTGCTTCTTCGATATAGGTTTTGCCGTTAATTTCTCTCATTTGCATTTCTCCGTTTTCTTAAATAATGGAACGATTCAGAATCGTATTCGCCATATAAATGATGGTTCTGGATCGTTATAGTTTCTCATACAGGTCATACATTTTCTGAACGGAATTTTCCAGAAAATAATAATGCCGGATGTAAGGAATCAACAGAACAAACAATGCTGCCGTAACCAGATACATGGCAGGATATTCCCCGACAATTGCAATTCCAATCGACAAAAAAGTGAGGATTGCAAACAAAATGGTTACCAGAAGATGCACCAGCCGCTCATGCTGATAAAAAGAAAGATGCACGAGATATTCCTGCCGGAATTTCTCCCTCTCCTGCTCACTTGACTTGTCTTTGTTCTGCAGCCATTCTTCAGTTAATAAAAGATATGTTTTGATTCGCTTTTCCATAGTAGTTCCAGTATAGCACAATTTTATCAATAAGACACTTGAACTTTTTTGCGTACCATGCCATGATTAGTGTAGACTAACTGTCAAAACACGGAGGTACATACAAATGCTTATCATTCAGCTAATTCTTTATTGCCTGATCTTTACCTGTATTGTGAAAACCGCGGTAATCGGTGGAGCCGTGAATGGCTTATACTTTTATCCCCGGCCGGTGCAGGATCGCGCCATTGAAATCGGTCTTACGACAAGAGAAAGCATGAAAAAGAGAAGTAAGATCTTTATGAGTGCATTCTATATCATCATGCTCGTGTCCCTTGTTCTGATTATTGGTCTCTGGAATCAGGTATCCGATTTTAAAACAGCTTATTTACAGGCACTCCTGTTTCTTCTGGTAATGAACTGGTATGACGGAATCGTCATCGATAAAATCTGGGTAGGCCACAGCTCCTTCTGGATCCTTCCCGGTCTTGAGAATATGCCCTTTACCAAGTCCTGGGGTGATATGTTTAAGAAGCGGATCATCCTCTCCCTGATCTGGGTTGTCGGTGCTGCTCTTGTTGCAGGACTGGTTGTATTGATCTTCTAATATGTCCAACCAGAAAGGCTGCCCGCGATACGGACAGCCTGTTTTTTACCACTCTTTGAAAAAGGAAACCAGTTTGTTCCAGCTTTCCTGTCTTGCCTTCCGGCATTCCGTTGGATACTCTGCTTCCATGGTCATAAACTTTTGAAGAATCTTCTGGGTACTTTCTTCACTTTTTCCATTATAAGAAAGACATTCCGGCGGGACGGCCAGATAATGACTCGCTTTTTCATAAATGACGCATTCATGACGATAGGGAAACTTCTTCTCTTCCAATACGTTCATAATCCGCGGAAACGCCAGATCCGAAGGCCAGGTATCATCATACGCCGGTGCCAGTAACAGAACATCCCCATGAATGTTTTCTACTTTAATGCGGCTTTTGTCCGTCCGGTTCTTGAAACACTCATTATAATAAAAACGGTTCATTGCTTTCGAGCCATAGCGCGGATCCTTTTTCCAGGTACGCAGCGTTTTCCCTAGATGTGACAAGGCTTCTGCCGGTTCATAAGGAACGTCTTCTCCATGATAGGAAAAATAGGATTTATGCTGTCGGAAGAAGAAGTACTTACAACCCTCAACCACAAAATCAAAGCCGGACACGGAAACCACACAGGAAATTTCCGGCAGATAAGAAGCACACAACAGCGTGTATGCTGCACCAAGTGAAAGTCCGGTCATGCCGATCTTGCGGATCGATACTGCATCGTAGCTTTTCAGAAATGCTACAGCCTTTTCTGCGTAATCGATCGGAATCCCTACCGTATGCGGTGATAAGGGTTTCCACAAATAATATCCCAGCGCCAGTACATGAAAACCTTCCTTACATAAAGCCTGCGCACGCTTCTCTACATATTCACGTTTTTCTCCGCTTCCACCAACCAAAATGATTGCTTTGCCTGCAGGAGTTTCGCTCTCATAAAAAGTGCCAAGGAAACCTTCCTTCTCTAAAGTACACTGATACATCTTTTTCCTCTCTTTCCTGTTCCACTTTTTCTGCATCCTATGACTTTCTTTTATTCCCAGTAAAGTGCTGCCTTCTCTTTTGCCTGCTCCTCATTCAGATTACAGTTCTTCATCAGCTTCTGAGCCGCCAGTTCCTGATCTCCACCCATTTCCTTACATATGGAAATAATGGATCGAATCATATTTTCCCTGTTTTTATCCAGTTCCTTCTGAGCTCTCTGACGCTCCTCCTGTATCCCCATCTCTTTTCCTATTTCACGTTCATCTCTCCGAATCAACTCCATTTCACGCTCTTCATCATATTCAAAAATGCTCATCTTGACTACCTCAGCCCTTTGTTTTAACAAAAAATCTTTCAATATATTATGCCGGATACAGTACTCAATCGCTTCTTCCACTGCCTGCTCCAAAGGCATACCTGTACTATTATATCGAACCTGCTCTACATACTGGGTATATTGCTTTAACACCGGACATTTTTCCTTCAATTCTTCATTCATCTCAGGATTAATGTTCAGTATCGTTACCTTCAATTCCAATTCCGGATCCTCTGTCGGTACTTCAAACGCTTCCGATAGTCTCAGGATCCGTCTTTCCGGTTTACCTTCTATTCCATTATAGAATACCACAAAATGCGGTGTTGGTAACTTAATTAATTTAGAACTGTATAATGACTGGTCTTTCACATAAACCTGCAACAGTTCCACCACGTAAAAGAGATCCCTTAACGGCATATTCAGATTGTAGGTAGACTGATGCTCGTACAGGTTCACTTCATTCATAATCAAAAAGGAAATGTCATTCTGCTCAAAAATATTACCGAGTTTCAAGAACTTGATACGGCCAAGACGACTTTTATTTCGACCATATCGCATGAACTGAAAACACCTATTTCGGCCATATTGATGAGTTTACAACTATTGGAAGACAAACGTGTCGGTTCTCTGAATGCCGAACAGGAAGAGCTCTCCAACAGTATCAAGGAAAACAGCGAGCGTCTGCTGAGCATCACGGGAGAACTCCTCAATATGACGCAGGTCGAGAGCGGAAAATTGCAGCTGAAACCCAAAATTACCAAACCTATCGAATTGATCGATTACGCGATCAAGGCCAATCGTATACAGGCCGAGAAATTCGGAATCCAAATCGAAGTCGATTATCCCGAAACAATCAAAAAACTTTTTGTCGATAGTGAGAAGATTGCATGGGTCTTGACCAACTTGCTGAGCAATGCCATACGTTATTCGTCGGAAAATGGTCGGGTAATTGTCGGTGCTAGACAGAAAACGGAAAACAGTATCGAGATGTATGTACGGGATTTTGGCAAGGGGATAGATCCTCGTT
>OGOZ01000014.1_pt1 | contig 124812 bp, 109 predicted proteins | sample 1552801 | NCBI WGS metagenome assembly OGOZ01 (sample SAMEA2580196, study PRJEB22360) | human gut metagenome | biome: human gut; feature: human-associated habitat; material: faeces | place: Denmark | collected 2008/2010 | reverse complement strand
CCAGGACCGGTTCAGGGCCCCCCCCCCGTCTGCGCCCTGCCACTCCCTGAAGCGATAGCCGGTGTCGGGCGTGGCGGTCAGGGTGATCTCCGTGCCGGCTACGGCTTTTGCATGAGAGGCAGAAGCCGTTCCGTTGCCCTCTGTGGTGACAGTGACAGTATACTCGACAGGTGCGTCTTTGGTTATCGTAATAGACAGCTCCTTCGTATCGCTGCCCCCGCTGTTTTCCGCCTTAACGGTGAAGGTTGCGGTTCCCTCTGCCGTGGGCTCTCCGCTGATCCCGCCGGTATTCTCATCCAGCTTCAGACCGTCGGGCAGAGCGCCGCCGCTGATGCTCCATGTGATGGGCGCAGTGCCGTCGGCTGCCAGGGTCTGGCTGTACGCCACACCCACCTTGCCGTCCGGCAAGGTGGATGTGGTGATGGTCACGGTATGACTGCCCGAATCATCAAACAGTGCCGTCAGCTTATCCACATCCGCCGGAACATTATCGCCCGGTGCATAGAGCTTGCCATTGCTGCCACGCCACTTAAAATAGCTGCCTGTATTTCCGTCCGGGCGGGTCAGACCGTCGGACGCAGGCGCGGTAAAGCTCTCGCCGTTTTTCACAATGATCTGGATAGTATCCTGGCTGCCGCCTAATTTGCCTCCGCCCAGATCGAGGGTGACGGCTTTCAGGCCGTCAGTGCCCAGAGTGTCCGGGTTCAGGACTTCCAGGACGGGGCGGAAACCGAGTGTCGAGTCGTTGGAATTCGTAGCACTGGTACCGCTATAGAAGCGGACTGAAAAGTTCCCGCGAAGCGCACGGAATACCTCCGAATCGTTCAAATTATCTTGTCCCAACGAATACTTCCAACTCCAGTTTTTAATATATCCGTCGTATTTGTCCAGTATCTTGTCCCATTCGTTGCTTTGGGGCGTGCCACGTTCAGATTCGCCAGATTCTATCTCATCACTTCCCACGGACGGTGCACGCAGCGTATATTCCACGCTGTCTGCAGCGTAGGTTTTTCCAAAAATCAACCCTGCAGTATTCAGGTTGTCCCAGCTTATCGTATGCGTCACCGCATAGTCTGCCACAAACAGGCTGTGGGGATATTTGTTCTGCTGTGCATACTCCTCGGTGGTTGCCATCGCTGATACGAGCTTGTAGGCATCCACTGTCCCGGCGTAGGTAAAGGGAACATAGTGCAGCGATGTATCCGGCAGACTGCTGTTGATTGTGCCGGGGATTCCCATGCCGGAGAGGTCAAAGTAATAGGTGCCGCCGGAAGCAAGGGTGAACTGCTGTTTGAGATCAAACTGTGCCTTCAGCCTGTTCACATTTGCCGGGACGCTGTCCCCTGGCGCGTAGAACTTTCCGTCGCTGTCACGCCACATTAAAGAACTGCCTGTATTTCCGTCCGGGCTGGTCAGGCCATCGGAGGCAGGTGCGGTAAATTCGCTGCCATTTTTTACAATAATTTGAATATCCTCAGAGCTGTTACCCAGCTTGCCGCCACCAAGGTCGAGGGTAACGGCTTTCAGCCCGTCAGAGCCCAGTGTGTCCGGGTTCAGGACTTCCAGGATGGGGCGGAAGCCGACGGTCTTGGAGGAAGTGTCAGCATCGCCATTGCGCCAGATATAAGCACTATTGCGCCCACGGAATACACGGTTCGACGCCGAAGTGCTCGCAATATCCTGCCCCCACGAAGACATCTTTTCCCAGTTTTTGATATATCCGTTGTCCTTGGCTAGTATCCTGTCCCATTCATTGCTTTCAGGATAGCCAATACCTGAACTTCCTGCGGATGGTGCGCGCAATGTATAGTCTACGCCGCTGGCGGCGTAGTTTTTTCCAAAAATCATCCCTGCAGTATTCAGGTTGTTCCAGCTTATCAAATGCGTTACATCATAGTACGCCACAAACAGACTATGGGTATATTGGTTCTGCCGGGCATACTCCTCAGTGGTTTCCATCGCTGAGGTGAGCTTGTAGGCATCCACTGCCCCTGCGTAGATAAAGGGAACATAGTGCAGCGTTGTATCCGGCAGATTGCCGTTCGCCCTGCCGGGAATGTTCCCACCGGAGAGATCAAAGTAATAGGTGCCGCCGGGAACGAGGGTGAACTGCTCTGTGAGACCAAACTGTGCTGTCAGACTGGTTACCTCCGCCGGAACATTATCGCCCGGTGCATAGAGCTTGCCATCGCTGCCACTCCACATAAAGTAGCTGCCGGGATTTATGTCAGGTCGGGTCAGGCCGTCGTTGCTGGGCGCGGTAAAGCTCTCACCGTTTTTTACGATGATTTGAATATCCTCAGAGCTGCCGCCCAATTTGCCGCCGCCAAGGTCAAGGGTGACGGCTTTCAGCCCGTCAGATCCCAGAGTGTCCGGATTCAGGACTTCCAGGACAGGACGGAAAGCGTTTTTATCGAAGGTAAACGCAACATCGCTGTAACCCCAGTCGCGTACCGAAGCGTACCCACGGTACGCACGATCCTGCGCCGAATTGATCGGAGTATCCTGCCCCCACGAAGCCTCCTTACCATAGTTTTTGATATATCCGTCATCCTTGTCCAGTATCCTGTCCCATTCGTTGCTTTGGGGCGTGCCGCGTTTGGAATTGCCTGAGCCTGTATCACCACTTCCCGCAGAGGGCATGCGCAGCGTATAGTCCACGCCGCCGGCGACATAGCCTTTGCCGAAAATCAGATCTTTTGCATACAGCTCCTTCCAGCTTATCGTATGCGTTACGGCATAGTCCGCCACGAACATACTGTGGACATATGCGTTCTTCTGTGCATACTCCTCGGTAGTTTCCATCGCTGATTTGAGATTGTAGGCTTCCACTATCCCAACGTAGGTAAAGGGGACATAATGCATGGTATTATCCGGCAAAGCGTCGTTCACTGTGCCTGGAATGCCCATTGCCGATAAGTCAAAGTAATAGGTGCCTCCGGGAGCAAGTCTGAACTGCTCTATGAGAGCAAACTGTGCCGTCAGCCTGGTTACATCCGCCGAAACGTTATCGCCCGGTGCGTAGAGCTCGCCATCGCTGCCAAGCCACATAAAGTAACTGCCGGTATTCCCGTCGGGACGGGTCAGACCATCGGAGACAGGTGCGGTAAAACTCTCACCGTTTTTTACGATAATCTGGATACTATCCGAGCTGCCGCCCAGTTTGCCGCCGCCAAGGTCGAGGGTAACAGCTTTCAGCCCGTCAGCACCCAGTGTGTCCGGGTTCAGGACTTCAAGGACAGGGTGAAAACGGAGGTCCGACACGGAATACGTAGTATCAGCGCTGATCCAATTGTGGGCCGAACCGTTCCAGCGAATCCCACGGTGCGACGACGAAGCTCTCGAAGTATCCTGTCCCCACGAATACCCCCTACTCCAGTTTTTGATATATCCATCGTTCTTGTCCAGTATCCTGTCCCATTCGTTGCTTTGGGGCGTGCCGCGTCGGGAATTGCCCGAGCCTGTACCATCACTTCCCACGGATGGTGCACGCAGCATATAGTCCACGCCGTCAGCGGCGTAGTCTTTGCCGAAAATCAGGCTCGCATTGTTTAAGATATTCCAATTTACCGCACCCGTTACGGCATAATCCGCCACAAACAGGCTGTGGAGATATTTATTCTTCTCTGCATGCTCCTCGGTGGTTGCCATCTCCGATGTGAGCTTGTAGGCATCCACTGCTCCGGCATAGGTAAAGGGAACATAGTGCATTGATTTGTCCGGTAAATCATCGTTTATTGTGCCCGGAATGTTCTCACCGGAGAGGTCAAAGTAATAGGTGCCGCCGGGAGTGAGGGCAAACTGCTCGGTGGCTGCCTCCTCCACCGTCAACTCTACCGTCTGAAATCGGCTGGCGTAGTCAGTCTGGTAATCACCGTTACACTGCTCCGAGAACACATGGAGTTTATAATTTCCGCTGGCAAGATCATGCGGCAGTGTAAAGCTGAGCTGCCTGTCTATGGCAGTGGGCTTCATAATCCTTCCATAGTAGACCGCACCGTTTTCACCCTCGATAATCGCAGAAATATATTCATTTAACCCCGTCCTCGGATTGGAAAAGTTCAGCGTAACCGTGCCGCCGGGTTTTCCTGCTGCGGTAGTTTCCGTTACCTTAAAAGTACGGGTATCGTCCAAAAGTGTCAATTTCCATTCGTCTCCGCTGTATTCCGGGATTTTGAGCATTCCGTCAGCAGTACCTTTGCCGCCAACTGCAGCAGTAACGAGGAGGACAGAGTCCGGCTTCAGGTTAAAGGCAGGGCGGGCGGCGTTGGTTTGGTTTACCCATTCACCAATCACAGCGCCATTTTCATTGACCGTCCCTGCAGAATCAGAGTTCATTCTTCTAGGAGAACGGAGCCACCAACCGACCGCACTATCGCCATAATTGGCGATACGCGCATTGTCATCGGTAAATCCGTAGGCTGCATTTTCCGCTTCCTCTGCCGAGAGGAAAAACACCTTGTCCCCATCCAGGATGTTGTCAGAAGCGTCATAGTACATACCGTATAGAGCATCACTTTTGCTGGTTGCCAAAACAGCTTTTTGCTCCGTAATGCTGAGACTTCTGCTGTAAAAGTCATTACACCAGTCCTGCGCACGGCTGCCCTTCCAGTCGTTGAAATATGGGGTCGTATAGTCAAATTCTACGCCGCCATATTCCCCTGTCCCAAGCAGTGCATCAGAGAGGAGGAAAAATCCGTCCCCCTGTTGGGCATTGGCCATATTGGTTTTTGTATCCAGCACACGCCATTTAACGGTGCTGTTATTCCATGTGCCAAAATGAATATAGTCATAGCTGCTGTTTGTGCTGTTATAACCGCTGATCCCACTTGTACCGAGCTGTATGGCCTTTGCGCCGCCATTGTTGGCAAAGGCGGTCGTCGGCAAAAGACCAAGCACCATGCAGCACAGCAGCAGAACGCTGATGATTCGTTTCTTCATTGACTTTTCTCCTCCTGTTCGTGTCGGGTCGGCTTGTCCGTCCCGTCTTACGGTATCATACATGTCGTTTGCCCCTTCCGGTTGTCTGGAAGCGCAATAAATACCCTTCTATTTATCAGGTACAAAAAAATGAAAAAACTCTCACCCCGAACATAAAATTTTTCAGGAAAATATAACCAGAAATTTGACCAAAATTTTAGCAATTTTTGCCAAAATTAAGAGCTGCCTTTGGGCGGCTCTCAGAAAATGTAAATATTCAGTCAGGAGAGAACACCAAAGGCGAACTTTCCTATAAAGAAATAAAAAGTTCGCCTGCGAACTCTTCACGCACGAGCGGTGTTGCAAAACAAAACCCTAACAACAGCTATCCGTTTTTAATCTTTTCTGCAGATACGAAAGGCTCTGTAAATATTCCTCATCCGAATGAAGATGCTCAATGATCATCGGCATGTCTGGATTTTCTGCTGTTGCAAGCTGTGCATATTTCTCCAGAGGTAACGTTCCTTCCCCACAGGCGCACTCCCTCAGCTGGAAGGTAAATTCATTCAATAAAAGAACATCCTTAATGTGGCAGCTTAATATCCTTCCCTTCAGCTTCGAAAAGCATTCTTCCATAAATTCCTCTGCGAAGAAATAACGCTGTGGGCAATTTACCATATTAATAAGATCCATATGCACACCAAAGGCCTCTCTGTCTACATCCCCGATCAGACGGAGATATTCATCAGGACCTGTCGGAATCATCCAGGGCATCGGCTCAATACTGAACTTCGTATTCACAGGATTTGCTTCATCAATAATGTGCTGTATGGAATCAACCGCCATTTTCCACGTCTCTTTGGAAAAATTCCCGGGATATCCACCATCCCAGATCGGTCCATGCGGTGTACCAACAATATTCACACAGCATTTTGCACCAATCTCATCCGCCATTTTCAACTGATTGATCGAGTAAGCAACTGCCTCTTCCCGTTCCCTGTTATCCACAGCAAGGACATTTTTCCAAATGCCGACCTCCGCAATGATTAACCTTTCCTGTTCCGCAGCCTTCCGATAAGCATCAATGGTCTCCGGGGAAGCTTCACAGTTAACCGGAAACACAACAGATCCGCATCCGAGTTCTCTATGCTTCTTTGCCCACTGCTGCGGGGTTTCATGTGCCAAAGGAACAGACAATCCTATTTTCATAATGCATCCTCCATCTTTTGTAAAGATTAATTGCAGCTATTCAGTGTCTTGGTAGCTACAATTTATTCTAAGCTCTGAACACCATCAGAAATGACGGTAATGAATCACCGAGGGATCAATCTCCTTTAAGGATTTTGCTCCGGTTCTTGCCATGATACTCATCAGCTCCCGGTTCATTTCATTCATACGGTTGGTAACACCTGCTGCACCATCCTTTAAGGGTCCCATCAGTTCGCGTCCGACACACACTGCATCCGCGCCCAGTGCCAGTGCCTTAAAGACATCCATGCCACTCTCAATCCCACAATCTACGAAAACAGGGATCTGTCCATCTACTGCTTTTACAATTTCAGGCAGAATCATCAGCGGAGGTACGGCATACTGCATAATTCCATGATGATGGGAAACAAGAATTCCCGATACACCTGCCTTCACACATTTCTCAGCATCCTTCGCGCTCAGCACGCCCTTTACAATAAATGGTACAGATGATGCTTTCACATAATTTTCCAGATCCGAAGCTGTCTTTGCATGCATCGGCAGACCACATACCACATCATATTCCCCATTTCCTGCAAAGCAGTGGTCAATATCCATACCGACAGCGAATGCCCCATGTTCGGCAGCATGCCGGATTTTGTGATAAATCACTTCATCCTCTCTGTGTGGTTTAATGATTTTCACTGTTCTGGCTCCGGTTGCAAGAATCTGCTCCAGTTCATCATCTTCCCCCATGCCAACCCAGTGCACCGCTCCTGCATCCTTCGCACCCTTTCCAAACTCTGCCATGGCATTATCACAAATTTCATGCAGATGGGAAAGAGCTGCTGTCATAATCGGAGTTTCAAATGTCTCTCCATATAATTCCATCTTCGTAGAAGGAAGATCGGAGTCCCAATACCGGGTTTCCAACAATATGGAATCAAAATAATCTCTCGTAATCTGATTGGAATCACTTCTGCTGCTCATACATCTTCATCTCCTCTTTTGCCTTTTCCAAAACTGCGATCAGCTTATCGCACCATGCATCAAATTCCGGATCTTCCACCTGGCATTCCGGATGGGAAAGAACATAATCCACGGTATTCCGGATTCCCTGCTCCATACGGACATTCATGCACAGACCGGGAACTGCGTTCTTCAGCTTCTTATTATCAAATACTACGGTATTTGCCTTATCACCAGTCAAGGCTCCTTCAAAATCATACGGTCCTGCTGCATCAAGATATGCAGATGAAACATAGTAAGGCTTGTATTCAACATGCAGTGCATCCGCCACAGCCTGATAAATCTGATTCCAGGTCACAGACTGATCGCTCGTAATCTGAAATGCTTCACCGATCGCCATCGGATTTCCCATCAGACCCGTAAATCCCTTTGCGAAATCAGAATTGTGGGTAACGGTCCAGAGGGAGGTTCCATCCCCATGAACGATCACCGGTTTTCCCTCCAGCATTCTCTTTAAAACCTGAAAGCTTCCTTTATCTCCATGAACTCCAATAGGTACATTTCTCTCATCGTATGTATGGCTCGGACGGATAATCGTAACCGGGAATCCATTTTCACGATACATTTTCATTAAAAACTCTTCACAGGCAATCTTATTTCTGGAATATTCCCAATGAGGATTGGAAAGCGTCGTTCCTTCTGTAATGCGATAATCCATAACCGGCTTATGATAGGCAGATGCAGAACTGATGTACATATACTGCTTTGTCTTTCCGGCAAATAACCGGTAATCCCGCTCCACCTGCTCCGGAACAAATGCGATAAAATCACACACCACATCAAAATTCATTCCGGCTATCTTCTCTGCAACCTCCTGTTCCTTGCTGATATCGGCAACAATCTGTTTTGCCTGCCCGTCCAATACATTCCTACGGCTTCCCCGGTTCAGAAGATACAGCTCCCAGCCCTGTTCCACCAAAAGTCTGGAAATCGCCATACTGATTGTTCCTGTTCCTCCAATAAAAAGTGCTCTCATGTCATTAACTCCTTGTGCTTTATCTATTCATTTACCAGTTAATATCCGCCTGGCGGGCTCTTAAACTTGTTACCTTACCATCTTCTACAACGATCTGATATCCATAGGAAGAATATTCATCCGGTCCATAGACATAGTAATAGGTGGATTTTCCGGATTCCGAGCCATCGTAATTGTAGTCAGCAATTGCGGCAAGAACTTCTTCCTCGCTGCTTCCAAAGGTAATGCCTCCCGGAAATACCATGGAGGAGTATCTATTGGCTCCAAAATCATATTCATCCAGTTCAATAATAAAGCAGTTTTCCAATACGGTCGCATATGGAGCAAAGTTCTTGACTGGTACACGGATTCTCTGATTATCCTTCATCATCTCTGCCATACCGGTGTCTCCGGCACCGATTACCATGTCGCTGTTCTTTTCCTGTATTTCGAATCCGTTATCCGTAAATTCCTGAATCGGACAGGGAAGCTGATAAAGCGCACCACCATACTCTAAAATATTGGAATAATAATCATCTCCAAGCTGTGTTGGTGCCTTATATTCGCTGATCAGTTCCGGAACCTCTTCGCTCACCGAATTATCAAGCCCATCAAGCTCGATCATATTCATCAGCACAAGCTCTTCAATCACTCCGGAATCTTTATAAACACGAAAGGTTACCCGACTGTAGTAATCCATTTCATAGGACATTTTATAACAAAGCTCTCCATCATACTCATCGGTAGGCTCCCCATAAGCTTTCAGGATATCTTCCCTTGTAGACTCCTCAAATGCAATACCTTTCGGAAGTTCTATCTTCCAGTCACAGTTCTCCATCTGATAATCATACAGATTCAGTCCACAGACCTGACCTTCCTCCGGTGCTATGGCATTTAAAGATAAGTTTGCAATGGAAGTATAAATCGTAACTCCATCCTTCTGCCATGGTTCCGCATAAAGATATTCGTTCGAATATAACACTTCTGTCCGGTCACCGAGATATTCCCAGCCCAATGCCTCAAAATCATCAAACCACATCGGGAACTGGTATACCTGTCCATCCATTGCAATCTGGAAATCATACAGATTATCAGAAAGCTCTTCCGGCATTTCTACGGAGGTCTTTTCACTCTGATCCTTTCCGGTAACTACCGTTTCATCTGCATCTTCGTTTCCGGTTTCCTCTGACTCTTCCGGTTCCGGAATTTCCTCTTCCTCCGGAAGCTGTTCTTCCACGGCCCAGTCCTGTGACTGTTCCGGCTCATAATCCTGCATCATTTTGATTGCCACACCATAAGCACTGCATCCGCAAAGATTCAATGCAAGCCCTGCTGCCACCAACGCTGCTACTGCCTTTTTCTTCATTTTACTTTTCTCCCTCATAAAAATTTATTTGTATTTCCGTTCTTTTACAGCAAGAACCGTAATGAAAATCACATCCATGGTAAAAAAGAACTGCATAATCGCAGAGATGACAAGCAGTGCTTTACTGTGAAAGCCGCCCTTATAGGACCGGACAATGTAAGCAACTGAAAATGGTGCAGCCGCAAGCAGAATAAGCCAGCCATATATCCCAAGTATCAATGCCATCACAGGGCCGACGAACACCATAATCACAATCGGCGTAACCATTAACAGCAGACAGATGACGATCAGAAGTCCTCCAACCAGATAAAAAGGAATCAGCGCATACTTGATAATCATGGAGCATACCAGTAACTGCTTCCTCTCAATCTTACTTTTGGCTGCCAGAACCACAATCAAATTTACGATTCCCAAAAGAACCGGTAACCAGAATAGCCAGGATGTAACAATACTTGCAGCGTCTGAGTCTGACATTACCAGAAATGCCACAGGACCCAGATAAGCTGACAACGCATATAAAACTGCCAGCAGATAAATGACAGGAAACTCCTTTTTTTTCTCCATTCTTACCTCCAATCAAAGGTAACCATACCAATGATATAAATTGCCAGAATACACACCGGCACAACAACACCAAAAATGGGTTTCATCCAGGGCTTTATCTTTAATCCCTTACCCTTATTCGCTTCTGCCATAAGGTTATCAAATCCCCAGCCAAAACGTTTACTGGTACAGAACAATGCGATGATCATTGCACCCAGCGGCAGAATATTGTTACTTACCAGGAAATCCCAGAAATCCAGCCAGGTAGAGGATGAGGTAAACGGATGAAAGTCAAATACACTGAATCCAAGCGCAGTCGTAAGAGAAATCAGGAATATCACGATTCCGCATACCAGGCACCCTTTCTTTCTGGTCCATCCGGTCATTTCACGCACGCAGGCAAGAATGTTTTCGCATACCGTAAGTTCTGTAGAGAATGCTGCAAAAACCATGAACATAAAGAACAGACTTCCCCAGACTCTTCCTCCCTGAATATTCTGAAATACCGTTGCCATGGTATCAAACAATAATGCGGGTCCTGCTGTTACCTCCAGCCCATACGCATAGCAGGAAGGGAAAATAATAAGACCTGCCACAATCGCCACAAAGGTATCCAGTGCAATGACATGCACGCTTTCTCCCAAAAGGCTGCGGTCATCTCCCAGATAACTTCCGAAGATCGCCATTCCGCCCATGCCAACGGACAGCGTAAAGAACGCCTGATTCATCGCTGCCACTACAATATTCGGCGTGATATCCGAAAAATTGGGAACCAGATAGAATTTATATCCCTGTAATGCACCTTCATAGGTACTGCTCTTAATTGCAAGGACTATCATAAGAATAATCAGAAGACACATCATGTATTTCGTTACACGTTCCAGACCACCCTGTAAATCAAAGGTCAGAATCACGAATCCCAAAATAACTGCAACCGCAAGAAATCCCACATTGACCTGCGGATTGGAAATCATCTTCGCAAATCCCAGGTCTGCAACATCTCCGGTCACAAACTTTACAAAATAATAAATCAACCAGCCGGTCACTACTGTATAAAATGCCATCAGAAATACATTACCAAGCAAAGCCACATAACCATGCAAATGCCACTTCTGACCCTTTTTTTCGAGCTTATGATACATTCTCACAGGGCTTGCCTGCGATGCCCGTCCCAGTGCAAATTCCATCGTCATCGCCGGCATTCCAAGGATAATAAGGCAGAGGATGTACAGTAGTACAAATGTTCCTCCTCCGTTTGTTCCAACCATCCATGGAAATTTCCACACATTTCCACAGCCTATCGCACAGCCGGCACTCAGCAGGATAAATCCTAATCTGCTGCCTAATCGTTCTCTTTCCATACCCCCTGTATTCCCCTTCCGTTTCTATTGATGTCTGCTTCGCAGCCGTTTGTTTTTCTCTGGCTAAACAAGCTCACAAATTCGTGCTTCCGCACTCCTCATCCTGCTTCGCAGGATATTTGTTCGCTGATAGATGCCTGAAAAACAAATGTCTGCTGCGCAGCCGCTTGTTTTTCTCTGGCATCTATCATATCATATCTATCATAATAAAGTACAGAAAAACATCCGCCACATTTCCATGTAACGGATGTTTCTAAAAGTCAATTGATTTTTATAATTTAATGTGACTCTCTGATGCTGATTTCCCCGGAATTTAACCGTTCTTTGCTGCCATCCTCATACTGTACAATCAGTGCACAGGTATCATCCACCTCTAACGCAAGTGCTTTCCGGTTTCCAGACGGGGCAAGCACGGTAATTTCCTTACCCACAACAAGGCTTCTTTCCCGGTATTTTTTCACATAATCCTTTTTGTCAAATTCCGCATAATAGTTCATAAAATGATTTAAAAAGCCTGCTGCAAGGAGGTTCTTCCCGTCATCCTTCCTTTGGTCAAAAATGGCTCCGGCAATGTTTTCAATTTCCCTGGAAAATCCATCCTCCGGAGGATATACATTAAATCCGATACCGACCACAACATATTCCACACTTCCGCTTTCCATACTGATGGAGGCCTCGGTCAGAATACCACTGACCTTCCGCCCGTTGATATAAATGTCATTCACCCATTTAATTCCCGGTGTCTGACCGGAAACCTCTTCAATCGCCTCACATGCCGCTACGGCTGCCATGGAAGTAAGATTTGTCAGTTCGTTCGTTGCAATTTCCTTCGGACGGAGCAGAATGCTTAAATAAATCCCGGTATCCATGGGAGAATAAAAGCTTCGTCCGTGCCTTCCCCGTCCCCCCGTCTGTTTATTTGCAATAATCACATACCCTTCCGGTGTTTCTTCATTTGCTTTCTCCCGGAGCATGGTATTCGTGGAGCTGACTTCAGAAAGAACCTGAATCGTAAGCTGCCGGTTCTGCGGATCCAGATATTTTTCAATGCCCTGTGCTGAAAGAATATCCGTATTCATCGAAAGCCGGTATCCCCTGTTCGGCACTGCATCAATTTTATATCCATCACTGCGCAGTGCATTGACGGCTTTCCATACTGCCGCACGGGACACCGACAACTGTGCTGCAATCTCTTCTCCCGAAAAAAAAATGCCTTTATTTGTTTCAAACAATGCAAGAATATTTTCCTTCGTGCTCAATTGCATTACCCCTTTCCTTATACCCAATGAACATATTTCTATCACATCTAATAATAAAACAATTACCATACGAATTACAATACAAGAAGCTTTTTATATAAATTGCATTACAATATAGCTATCATTTTCAGGTAAGGAAATATGCTGAACAAAAAAACAGCCAGATATTTCACTGGCTGAAAGAACGGTGTCCTGCAGAGATTAAAGCGGTTTCTGTAAATAGTTACAATCTATTTGATAATTCCATGATCCCTGGCCAGTGCTTCTATGCTCCGGTCATAGGTCGCTTCTATCTCCCTGGAAAAGAAACAGCCCGGCACCCCTTCATTATGATCACGGTGATGGGCTACGCAGGCGCAGCATTTACCGTGCCGCGGACAGTCATAGGTACAGGTACATTCACGTTTGTTATCACATTGGTTCATCGTTATTCATTCTCCTTTTTCTTCGTTTTGTTTCTCTGCAGGATCCGTACAGGGATTCATTGCTTTTTTCTTCCGCAACAGCATACAATCGGTTTCCCGGCGCAATGTCAACAGTATCTTCAGATCCTCTGCGCTCAATACAAGACCCGCCTTCCGAAAGAGCTCCAAGGTCTTCTGTGTATAGCTTTCTTCGGTCAGACCGGGAAATTCCTCCGCCAGCTTTTCCATTCCATCCTGAAGCTCACAGTTCGTATCCAGCGCCCAGTTAAAGCGGGCTGCATCCTCAAATTTCAGGGGAATCTTTTTTTCTTTCTTTTTTTGAAACCATTTCATATCCTTCACCATATTTACTGCGGAGTTTGACAGCTGTTCTGCCTAAAAAGTCTTCTTTAAGTTTCCTTAAGTTTAGTATATAAGAAAAGTGCAAAGAAAACGGAATTTCTTCGTGAAACAACGGTTTTTCTGCATGAAACATGCATACGCGTTTTTATGTGTGAGTCATATAGGTAAAGTATTCATTTTTCAGCTTTCCATATGCGCTCTGAGAAACCGGAATACGTTTTCCATTGACCAGCAGCAGCTCACGGCTTGTCAGTCTCCGGATAAAATCCATATTAACCAGATAGGATCTGTGCGGCCGGACAAAGGCCGGATAACCCTTCAGTGCCTCCATAAGCTCCGCCATGGTTACCGAGACCTCCAGCGTGGAACCATCCGATAAGGTACAAATCTGATTATGATTAAAACTTTCCACAAATACCAGTTCACCAACCGGCACGCGTTGAAGTCCGCTTCTGGATTTCAGCATCAGAGACGCATTATGTTCCGGAGACAGCCGGTGAATACAGTCAAGCACCGCATCATCAAAATCCGATTGCTCCACCGGTTTGATCAGATAACCGGACGCCTTCACGCTGAAAGCATCTACTGCATATTCCCTGGAAACCGTCAGAAACAGGATTTCCGCCCTCTCTTTTCTTTCCCGGATTCGTCTGGCCAGCGTAATACCGTTCATATGTGGCATAATGACATCCAACAGATACAGGTCAAGCCCTCCTGTTTTTTCGATATCGTCCAGCAGATCATAAGGTGACCGGTACAATTGTATCTGCACAGGCATCTCGGGATGTTCTTCTGAAAAGTGGACGGCCAGCCCTTCCATCCGTTCGATATCCTCCTGATCATCATCACATATCCCTATACGCAGCATATCTCTCACCTCTCTCTACCTACAATGCCACATCAATTTTTCCAATCCTGTCAGACGGAATATCCTTTATTTTCAATGCCAGCATGGTAATGTCATCAAACTGGGATGCATTACCCACAAACATATCAATGTCTTTCTTTACATTCCGGAGAAGCTCTTCGGGATCAGCCCCTTCATTTTGGTTAAGTGCTGCCAGCATCCGTTCTGTACCGTACAAGGTATTTTCCGCATTGGTGGCCTCCGCCACTCCATCGGTATACACAAACAGGGTGTCTCCTACCCTCAGATCTATCTCATACTCTCCATAGCACATATCCTCCATGGCGGCCAGCACCAGACCATGCCTGTCCTTGTACAGCTCAAATCTGCCATCCCGGCGCCGGATTGCAGGATATTCGTGGCCTGCATTGGATGCTGTCAGCCTTCCGGTAGAGATTTCCAAAATCCCTATCCATACCGTAACAAACATCTCTGCCTCGTTGTTTTCACAAAGCTGCCTGTTGACCTTCTCCAGAACCACTCTGGGAGACAAACCGGTCTGTGCCGCATTTTTCAGCAGTGTTTTCGCAATGACCATAAACAGTGCTGCCGGCACCCCTTTGCCGGATACGTCTGCCATCACTAAAGCCAGGTGATCCTCATCCACCAGGAAGAAATCGTAAAAATCTCCACCAACCTCCTTCGCCGGAGTCATGGTTGCATAGACATCAAATTCTTCACGGTCAGGAAAGGCCGGAAAAATGCAGGGCAGCATACTTGCCTGGATCTGGGTAGCCACATTCAGCTCTGTGGCAATACGTTCCTTATCCGCCGTTACAGCCGCCAGGTTCACCATGTATTCATCCAGATCGCCAACCATGTTCCGGAAAGAAATGGCCAGTGCACCGATTTCATCTCCCTGAGGAATCGTATCCGCCAGCTGCTGCAGACTCTTTCCAAGGCTTTCCTCATGCTTATGCTCCTGTCTGGCATACAATTCCGTAAGGTCGGAAAGACGCTCCACAGGGGTCGTGATATTCCTCTCTACATACCACAAAAACAGAATGGCAATTCCATAAAGCAGATTGATCGTAATACCCAGCACCAGATAAATATAATTCCAGATCTCCAGACGATTCAGCTCTCCACCCACCTTTAAGGCGGTATAAGATACTACTCCCAGCAGGATCAGGAAGATCATCGTCACCAGTAAAAAGCCGATGGTCACCTTGGCCTTAATGGAAATTTTAACACTTTCCCTGCGGACAGGTAAGGGTTCTGTCTTCTCTGCCGGACGAAACGCATAAATAAGCAGTCCTGCCACTGCCACACAGAGAAGTCCCCCTGCAAGGGAACGGTTCATCACTGTACCTCCCTGAAGATGGGAATAGAGAAAATAGGAAGCTCCCATGACTGCTATGATGATCAGAGGCAGATCCAGCCAGCGCGCATAACGCTGAAGCTTTGTATCCTCCTGATACTCCGGCACTACAGAACCCAGACGGGTTCTGTCCCAAAAAGACAATGCCGGAATACCCAAAATAATTGCAAAATCAAAATTATTAAAAAAGAGCAACGGAAACGAAGAAGAAAATGACTGGAATCCCGCCGCCTCAAATACCAGAGAAAGGGACACGGTGGTAATCAGGGAATCAATCAGAACCACCACAATATATTTGACAATCTCCTGCACCGTGTTCATGCGGACCGGATGAATGGGCTCCTTTCCAATACGCAGTGTGTACCACAGCTTATACGGAATGTAAGTATAAAAAAAATTGATTATAAACCCTGTAATACAGATAAAGGCACCGGATCCGGACAAAAGATCGGAAATCAGGTTTCCGATAGCAATACCCCAGGCAGCCGCAGGACCGAATGGAATTCCAAACACAACCGGAACCATGTTGGCCGGCCGGATCTCCGTTACACCCGGCAAAAGATTGAACAGACTGCGAAACGGCAGTGCGATGGCAAAAAACACCACAGCACTAAGCAGCATATGCGCCCATGCTTCTTTCTTTCGAAAAACAGTAATAATTTCTCTCATGCTTCTCCATCCTTTTTGTCCCATGTGATTCTTCTGAGCTCTGCAGCCAGAGGATGGGGCTGCAGAAATGCTTCCAGTTCTCCCTGATGCCAAAAGCGGTTTTCCTGAAACCACCAGTTAAGCAGCTCCTTTTCGGAGACTGCACGGGTGATAGGATTATCCTCCCCAAGAATATACAGCTGGGCAGGAAGATCCCGGTTGCGGCATAGGTACAGTGCCATTTTAAGCATCTCTGTAAACACCAGGTCGATCACTCTGTAGGTCAGACTGATTACGCCCTCGCGATAAAAGTTGACCGGCTTTCCCTCTGCCATTATATACACGTTTTTTTCGATACCATTGTAACGGAACCGGTAACAGGTATGCCTCTGTGCTGTCCGTTGTTCTTCAAGGGAAGGTCCGGAAATCTCCGCCTCTTTTCCCACCAGATAACGCAAAAACCAGGAAAACTCCACTTCCTTTGAAGATCCGCTGGCCAGATAGAGATTGGTTCCCTTCCCGTCAAGAAACGCGCGGAACATCTCTTCCCCAAAAGAGGAGCTGCCCACACATCCGATGACAATGGTATCTTCCGAAAACATTTCCGGAGACGGTCCGGAATAGGTATACAGTCCTTCTTTCTCCGCTGCCTGCAGCACGTATGGATTGGTGTCATACGCAGCTATCCGGCAAAAATGCCCCTCCAGTGCCAGACGGCAGCTTCGCCCTATAATGCCATAACCTATAAGCAGTACGGAGTGGAAGGAAAAAAAGGTATCCGCCTCATAGAGCATCAATCCCAGCTCCTCCGTAATCCGCTGACCAATAAAAATAGACTCCACATTCATTTTAATATCCGACCGGGCAATGCTGACACAAGGGTAAGCATAACGATATCCCTGCCGGTTCATACTCCGCCGGGTACCTGAAGTGGTCTGCTCCACCACCCCCAGAATCCGGTTCTCCACCTCCGGAAATAACCGCTTCACATGGGACAGCACTTCAAAATGATAGCCTCCATCCTCCATAATCAGCAGTTTTTTCCCCTCACGAAGAAGTGGGATCAGTTCCTGTCGGAAAGCTTCCTCCAACAGGAGCAGAGTAGCATCCAGAAAGTCCGTTGCGCCACCACCGAGCTTCGTCCGGTTCTTCATCAGACAATAGACACCATCCTGCCGTATACCATGATAGCACGATCCCGGATATGCATCCGGAATATCCTGATTGTTATAGGGTGGCGTTACCAGCGTAACATGCCCAAACAAACTCCGCAACACCTCATTAAAGGAAAAGGTATTGTCCATACAGTGGTTAATATGTAAAACGGCAACATCCTCCAGCCATTTTTCCTTCTTTGCCTCCCGGGCAGTCTGTTCCAGCAGTCTCATACTCACCTCCGTAATGATAATAATAGCGACTCCTCTACAGATATCCTCAGTCTTTCTTCTATCTCCTGCGTGGAAATGGGCTGTTCCAGCAATTCAGCCGTTGACACCGGAAATACTCCGTTTCCATGATCCCGCAAAAGATATATCAGTCCCAATGTCATGTAATTTACCTTTGCCTCAATTATATTGGCTTCTTTTTCAAAGATCTTCCGCTCACGCAGGGTTCGTACGATACCATCCCGCATATTTCCCAGATAGGTAGGCTGATAGTATCCTCCGAACACGGTAAAATCTCTTAGAAAATAAATTTCCAGAAAACAAAGGAACAGCCCCGGTAACAGGGTCCGGTTCTCCAGTCCTTCCGTCAGTGCCTGAAGGGTAAATGGCACTGTTACATCCTCTTTCAGAGAATTTCGCCCTGTCAGCATGAGACCGTCATCTCCCTCATGCAGCCACAGGGGAAACAGAATAGCCCGTCGATCCACTCCCCAGAAGAAGTGGGTGCCGCCGGTATTGCCGGTCCAACAGCCGGAAATGCCGTCCAGATTTCTGATCATCTGAGTACGAATTTCTCTGCAAAACAGTATCTGATAAAGAAATCCATCCTTTTTCTGAAGGTCCTTGATAAGAAGCCGGGCTGTCAGCGTTTCCAAAGGTATCCAGACATATTGAGGGACTCGGTCTGTAAAATATCTTTGGGAAAGCATCGCATTGATCACCGTGGTCTGCTCCCGCAAAGTTTTCAAACGCTGAACTTGATCTGAAAGCAGAATCTCCCTGCAGATATTTTCCAATATATCAGCCATAGAGGAAGATATGGCACCATCGCAGATCTCCTGTCCCAATCGGTCCATGGTTTTCCTTATCATCTCAGGAGAGATTCCTTCCAACGCAGCTACGCAGGGACGCTTCAGCTTCCAGTGATACAATGGAAGCCGCAAACGTCCCTCCGGCAAGGTGCAGTCATATACCACCATCCCTCTGGGATAAACGGTATTGGTCAGGTTTACATTGGAAGCAGCAAGAAATGGGATTACATTCCCATCAGCTCCCTGCAGCCCAAGCCACCGGTCATAGAGTATGGTATCCTGAACCGTCATATATTCAAAAGCCGGATGGTGATGGTTTGCTGTGGACAGACACCGGTACCGTCCAATAGTTTCAACAGCCTTCTTCGCAGTCTGCTCCCCGAAAAAGGGCACCAGATATTCCTGAATCTCATTAAGCAAATCCTGCTCGGGAAGAATACCGGGCAGGGACCGGTGACAGCAATTCCTCAGGTAATCCCTCAGAGATACATCACCCTGCCGCCGGAGTATATCAGAAATGGCCGGATACTTCTGCGAAAGAAGTGTGAGTTGTTCACGCATTTTCTGCAGCCTCCAGTCGAATGGATAACACGGTATTGTTCATGTTCATAATCCTCGTATACGTTTTCTGGTCTGTAAGCTTTTCCAGCAGTTTGATGTTGTTCATCCAGAGAATGTCCTCCTCGTCCACAAAGCCCAGAGGATCAAAAGGAGCCCCATTATCCCGGATTCGGACAATGAGATTTCCGTCCTCTAAAAGCAGACAGATATCGATCATGTCTACATGCCCGTTATGGTTGATCACGTTCAGAACAGCTTCCTCAAAGGCAATTGCCAGAAGATTTCCCTTGTTACGGGAAATCCCGTTCTGCTGGCAGAAATTGTCAATTTCCCTATGAATATCCGCGACATTTTCCGGTCTGCCGGTAATCGAAAAAGTATGGCAGTCCGGCTCTGTCTGGTCCCTTCTGCCCAAAATCGCCACATTTCCGTATTTCCATTGTTCCCAAAGCAAAGTAACCGCCGGTGACAAAAATTCTACCAAAAAACACCAGATTGCCACAACCGTCAGACTGCTCAGATTGCACTTTACAATTACTGCAACTCCGGTCAACAGAATCAGGATCTTGAACACCACATTCTGCAATGCCAGCAATATTACGGATAATTCCTGTCGCTGAATGCTTGGATAGAACCGGGTGAGCAGATCATTAAGCCAGAGGAATGGCAGACTAAACAACATGATCCGGAACGCAGACAAGGTATCCGCCGGTGTTGCGGGATCAATGCCGTAAGAACGCAGATATGGTGCGGAAAAAAAGAACAATGCCCCAATAATGACGGCAACCATGGTATAAGTATACCGGAACAGAAGGAACATCATCTTCCGGAGTCCGAAGAAGTCCCGTTCCCCATAGAGCAGACTGCCCAAATTGGAAATCGTCTGCAGTGCACCACCTGCCAGAAGACGCAGGATAAATTTCAGTCTACCGTATACCGCATATAATGCCACGCCGATATTGCCGACAAAATACATCAACAGCATATTAACAATCAGACTCGAAACAACTCTGGAGGCCTTGTCTGCTGCAAAGGAAGAGGAAGATTTCATAAGCTCACGGTATGCTTCCCGCAGATCCCCTGTCGGAAGAGCAAAACGGAATGTGCGCCTTTTGGAAAAAAAGTACGGAAGACCGACCAGGATTCCCGCCACATTTCCCAACAGGGAAGCGGCAGCAGCCCCAGCCACTCCCATATGTAAGAACTTCATAAAGACGATGTCCAAAACGACATTCACTACATTGGATGCCACCACATTGCCCATAGCCAGTCTGGAATGATTATCCATGATTGCAAAGCTGGACAGAACCAGATTGATTCCAACAAACGGCGAAGCAGCTATCGTAAAAAACATATATCGTTCTACATCACCGGAAATGGTGCTGTTATTGGTTAAAATACTGCTAAAAAGCCCACAGAACGGCAGCAGACACCAGCAGAGCAGGCCGCCGGCAATAGTGAGCAAAAAGGACAGTGTGAATACCCCGTTCGCCTGCCGGAATTTTCGTTTGCCCAGTAAAAGTGCTGCCGCAATCGCTCCCGCAGAAGACATAACGAAACCGGGAAATTCCGCCACATCCACAAAACTGTCACAAAGACCGGCAGCTGTCACTGCGTCTGCGCCCAATATCCGGCCAATCAGCATAAAATCCACGACGAGAACCAGATAGGTAGAGGCCGTCACAACAGCCCCAATGCCAAAAAACTCCCTGGTTTTACTATGTATGATCGCTTCATTTCTATGATAGGTATAGCCCATGGATTTTACTTCTCCCTTCATCCTTTGTCCAATTTAGGATGCCAGTCCGGATAAAACTGAAGCATATCCTCCGATACATACCCGGAAGCAATATCCTCTATGGCACATTCCAGAATCCGAAATCCTTCCGTCAGATATTCCTTACAGATGGTTAATGGCGGTTGGATCCGGAGGACATTCCCTGATACCGTAATCAACAGCAGTCCTGTTTCAAAGCACCGGAAAGCAATCTTATACGCAGTAAATGGATCAGGAGCCCCTGTCTGTCCGTCCAGTACATGGATACCATAGGACATTCCCATTCCGGATCTCTTTAACTGTATGTTCCGTTTTCCGCACTTCACCAGCTTCGCGGTGAGCTCTGCCAGCTGTCGGCTGCTTTCTTCAAGATGCCGCTGAAACTCCTCCCTGCACATATAGTCGAACTGTGCAATACCGGCAGCACAGACCAGATGGGCACCTGCCAGAGTGCAGGCGCAAAGAGAAGCCGGTAAAGATTCCATAATCTCCGTCCGGGCCAGGAAAACACCCAACGGGAATCCTGCACCTGCCGATTTTCCCAGAACAATTCCATCGGGAATGATGCCATAGTGCTCGATGCTAAACCAATGTCCGCTGCGGAAAAAGCCCTGCTGAACCTCATCAGCAATGAAAAGAATCCCATGCTTTTGACAAAGCCGGTAAAGCTGACGGATAAAGCCTTTTGCAGCCGGACGCATCCCTCCGTCACCCTGAATCGGTTCGATGAATACTGCCGCCACCGTTTCCGGAGGAAGATCTGTTGCAAAGGCCTGTTCTATTTCTTCCATATAGTTTTCGCCGGAAGACTCCGGCTCTTCCTCATAAAAATACTGAAAATACCGGACCTGCTGCACGGAAGAAAGGGTACATCCATTCTCACCTGCACAACTGGCAGAAATACCTGAGGTTGCATAGGTGTTTCCATGATACGAATGGGAAAAGCTGATGATGTTCGTTCTTCCTGTATATGCTCTCGCAAATCGGATTGCCAGATCATTTGCATCTGACCCGCTGTTGCTGAAGCAGACCTTTACGGAGATTCCGCCCGGATATACGGAGGCTAAACGCTCCGCATACTCTACCATAGGCTGATTCAGCGTGTAACAGGTACAATACTGAACACATTTTTTCATTTGCGCAATCACAGCCTCGTTCAGATCCGGATGGGAACCGCCCAGATTCAGAGAGGATGCGCTTGAGAGGAAGTCGATATATGAATTACCATCCACATCAATAACAACATCCCCTTCTGTCCGGTCTACCGCAATCGGGAAATGTAACAGATGCTGTCCTTTAGCAATTACTGCATGATCCCGACGGAGTAAGTCAACGGATTTTTGTATCTTCATGTTATTTTTTCCTTTTCACGTTTTATTCCGTCATTCACATTGATATCATTCAGGAATGGATGGATTAAGAATGTCGGCGAAATTTGTCACATTATCTGCACCGGACATATAGATTTATTATATCGAAAAATCCAATTGATTATTTTTTTTGCGTGAATCAGCAATTTTTCTACGTGAAATACCCTTAAGAATCTCTAAGACATCGAGCGGAATTTAACTGTTCAGAACAACACATGCGGTCACTCTTCCGTTCTCCAGCCGATACCAGACATTTCCATCGTATCGATCGGCTGCCATTAAAATGCTTTCAATGCCCGTTCCCTTGGGCTTGATGATATCATCCTCCAGCACAAGATCCGGCTTACAGGGATTGCTGCACACAATCACAAATTTTTCTTTTTTTGCATGGATATTAACCTTGATTTCACCCTGGGAACCGCATTCCACACATCCGTTTACCGCATTCTCCAGAAGGTTTGAAAGGATTGCAACAAAGTCCAGATCAGCAATAACTGTATGCTTTGGGATATCGGCTGTCACAGAAATGGAAATCCCTTCTTTCCGGGCTTTGTTATAAAAGCTGCTCAGGATGGCATTGACCGTAACATGATGACAGAACTCCTGCTGACCTGCTGCGTCGAGACTATTGATGAATTCCTCAATATATTGTACCGCTTCCTGTGTCTTCTCCCATTTCAAAAGCTGGTCAATATATTGCATGTGATGCCGGAAATCGTGGCGCATGGCCTTGGCGGTCATTGCATTCTCTTTAGCCATAATGAGCTGCCTTTGCAGATACTCCACATTTTTAGCAATCAGTTTTCTCTGGCTCTCCCCGCTTATCTGTCGGATCGTGCCAAAAATTACCCACAGCACGGCACAATAAATCAGCGTCAGGGTAATAAAGAGGGGAATATAGGAAGCCGTATGTGCAGAAGGCACAAGAAGAACAACCACGAATACGGCATAGATTATCAGAAACAAGGCAGAAACCAACGAAATGGAATACCATGTCCGCTTCTGTTCTCCCGGCACAGTGCGCACATAGGGACGAAGAAAACAGAGGTAAATTATCACAATAGGAATATACAACAACGTCCTGATGATATTCCTTGCGTACACCACGCCAATGCTCGGCAGTGTGGGAAACAATACTTTGCAGATCAGTGCAGAAACACAATATAAAATACAGAATATGTTTGAATAGCTGAGGAACAGGAACAGTTTTTTACAGAAGGCATCGGATGACATCCTGATAAACACAAAAAAGGCTGCAATAATTGTACCGGAAAATATAGTTGCAACCATGTACATTGCATTACGGTTCAGTAATGCACAACCTAATAATGACCAGACAATAAAAAAGGCAGCGTATGCTCCATAAATCCATGTAGTTTTCCTGACCGGGTATTTCCGCTCGCTCATAGCTGCAAAACAGAAAATATGCGTAACTGCAAGGAGTATGGATATCACCACCAAATGATTCATCGCACCGATACCTCTCTTTCAGGGATTTTGATGTATCTGCACACTTTTGTACAAAGGTATTCTATCACAGAACCGGTCACAATTCCATCTACACCTATAGCTGCTTTTCCATGTAAACACAGACAAATCGCGGATCCCGTACTTCTCTTACCGGATCTGACGGCTTTTTTAATTCCAACGTATCGGGATTCATGTCTTCTCTGGTGATATAACCGAGCCTGTGATAGAATCCTTCTGCCTCTTTGCGGCTGGTAATCACGATATGGGAATACCCAAGCTCCCGGATCCAGTCTTCGGCTGCGAGAATTCCCGCTGCCCCGGCACCAAGTCCCCTTGCTGTGGAGATGGTTGCCACCCGTTCAATCTTCGCAAGATTTCGTTCCGGGAGCAGATGAATCCGGTTCGTACTCAACGGCTTCCCGTGATCATCTGTCACCAGAATATATTTCCCGTCCGGCGTATCGTCGGCAAATTCTCCTTCCAGGCTTAAATCAAAGCCTAACACCATAGCCTGCGTCCGGACATAATAAACACCTGCCCGCTGCCATTCTTCCTTTACTCTGATCGTTTTCATCTAGCCCTCCCACCGGATCACGGTTGATTCCACTTTATTGACCGCCAGATCGATAATTGTCGTAATAACACCAACTGTCACAATACCGGCAAGCACACACCGGTAATCTGCAAAGCTTTTGTATTTCTCAATAAAATATCCGATACCAAGGTTAATTCCCAGCATTTCTGCACCGGACAAGCACATGAAAGCACCTCGCAGGCTCTTCGAAATACTCTTGATAATTCCAGGAAGGCAGTATGGGAAAATCACCTTAACCAGCATACCTGCCGTTCCAACTCCCATGGTTCTGGCTGCTTCAATGACAGCCTTGTCAATCTGTGCGACCCTTGCCACCATTCCCTGAAAGGTCGGCCAGAACACGGCGAAGAAGATTACGGCAATCGCAGCCTGACGGAAGGTGGAAAAAATCATAATCAGATATGCTGAAAACATTAACGGCGGAATCAGTGTAATCACATTGGATAAGGGAAGCAGCACTTCTCTTACTCTCGGAATCCAGCCTGCAAGAAGTCCTAAAACCGTGCCGGATACGACTGCCAGAAGGAAGCCCCAGAACAGAAGCTGCAGGGAACCAAGTACGTCCGCACCGATTTCCGCAGGCTTTTCCACGAATACATGGAACAGACCCTCTGGCGAAGGAATCAGCAGATCATTATGTATGAGTCCCAGCTTATAGGAAAGCTCCCAAAGGATAAAAAAAGTAAATAATACGACGGCAATATCCGATGCGCTTTTTTTCGCGGTCAGATGAATACGAATCACATAAATAAGGTAAGCCGTAGTCAATACGGTAATATATGCTGTACTGTCATAATATGCTTTATGTGCGGTAAAATAAGGGAAAAACAGGGTGAGCAGTACATTCACAATATAAAGCAGCGTTGCAATTGCAAATTCCAGATAATAGCTCTTTGGCAGTAATAATTTTTTCATAATGCTACCCCCGCATCAATATTGTCCTGTACCTGTTCGTAAAAGCTGGCGATCAGCTTCCGGTGAAGCTTTTCATAGCCCTGCGTTCCAATCAGGTCATCTCGCTTTCTCGGATGAGGAAGCTCTACCTGAAGAATGCTCCGGATCTTCCCGGGTTCCATTACCACGATCCTGTCTGCAAGCAGAATGGCCTCATCAATATCATGTGTGACAAATACCACGGTTTTCTTATGTGTTGTGCAAAGAGAAGAGACCAGTTCCTGTAATTCCAGGCGAAGCTTCGGGTCAATCGCTCCAAAAGGCTCATCCAAAAGCAGCACATCCGATTCAAGCGCCAGTGCGCGTGCAACCGCAACTCTCTGCTTCATTCCACCGCTTAACTGGTTCGGATATTTATCTCTGGCTGCTGCAAGTCCTACACTGCGGAGATATTCTTCGGCCTTTTCTTCCCGTTCCTTCTTAGAATATTTCTTTCCACTCTGCTTAATGCCAAACAGGATATTTCCCTTTGCGGTCAGCCACGGAAAAAGTGAATACTGCTGGAAGACAACCGCACGGTCCGGTCCCGGTCCTGCAATCGGCTTTCCATCTAACAGAATCTTGCCGGACTTTGCCTTATTCAGGCCATTCAGGAGTCCTAAAAGAGTAGACTTTCCACATCCTGAGGAACCTAAGATGCAGATAAATTCACCCTCTTTGATCGAAAGATTGATATGATCAAGGGCAGCAAAGGAGCTCTTCTTATCCACATAATCAAAGCAGACATCCTTCACCTCTATTTTGTTCTGAGTATGTACGGTTTCTTCCTGTATGCTCATTTTCCTGAACTCCTTTATCCTGCTCATTTTGTCTTCATTCTAATTACAAATCGTAACTATTCAGTACACCGGTTCCGATAAGTATTTCTCTCCGCTGTCCGGTATGATAATCACAATCCGCTTTCCCCTGTTTTCCGGACGTTTCGCTAAAACCTCTGCGGCATAAAGCGCTGCACCGGATGAAATTCCTGCCAGAATCGCATCTTCTCTCGCAAGAAGACGGGCGGCATCATAAGCCTGCTGTGTGGTAACCGGAATGACTTCATCATAAATGTCAATATCCAGTGTCCGCGGCACAAATCCGGCTCCGATTCCCTGTAACTTATGCGATCCGGCTCTTCCTTCGGATAATACCGGCGAATCCTTCGGCTCGACGGCAACCACCTGAATATCGGGGTTCCGTTCCTTCAGATAACGTCCTGCACCGGAAAGTGTTCCACCGGTTCCGACACCGGCAACCAGGATATCCACATCCCCGTCGGTATCCTTCCAGATTTCCGGTCCGGTTGTTTTATAGTGTGCAAGAGGATTGGCATCATTGGTAAACTGTCCCGGAATAAAGCTATGGGGAATTTCCTCTGCAAGCTCATTCGCCTTTGCAATGGCCCCCTTCATTCCAAGCTTTCCATCGGTCAGGACAAGCTCTGCTCCGTAAGCCTTCAGAATGTTTCTCCGCTCTATGCTCATGGTATCCGGCATAACAATGATTGTCCGGATTCCTTTTTCTGCGGCTACTGCGGCAAGTCCGATTCCGGTATTGCCACTTGTCGGTTCAATGATGACGGAATCTCTTTTCAGAAGTCCTTTTTCCTGTGCATCCAGCAGCATGTAAAGTGCCACTCGGTCCTTCACGCTGCCCGCCGGATTAAAATATTCAAGCTTTGCCAAAAGCTCTGCATCCAGTTTCTTTTCTTTCTGATATCCATTCAGCCGCACAAGCGGTGTATTTCCGATTAAATCGGAAGCCTTTTCAAATACCTTCATAGCCTGTTCCTCTTTTTATCCGTTTATACTAATCTCTGAGCTTTGATGCAATAGGATTGATGGAAGCATCTGTAGAAAGCGTACGCTCCATTGGATTCCGGTCTGCCCAGTCCTTAGAATTCCATTTTGTTGTGGAAATCACGGACTGATAATCCTCTACACTCTCACCTTCGGGATGTTTCTTAAATACATTCTCGGGATCCTTCGATAATGCTTTTCTTGATCCGTCTGCTGCCCACAGCTTCTCATAAGGAACCTGGGAGGCAATACGCTTCGGGTAACTTGCGAAAATTCCCTTTGTGTCATTCTTCGGAAATTCAAAGAAAGTATACTTCTTAAATACAGGAAGACTGAACAGATCCTCCACATATCCCCAGAGGTTCTTATATTCCGTGATTCTCTTTTTCATCGGTCCGATGTTATGATAATAGCTTGTCTCCCAACGGACAAGTGTCACATAAAGCCGGATATCCGAATCGGTAATATAATCTCCAAACAGGAAACGGTTCTCTGCAAGTCTCTGATCCAGCTTTTCCACGGAATCAAAGAAATCCTGATAAGCCTCGTCATAGGCTTCCCATGACTGGCAGAAAGCCATCCGGTAGTGTCCGTTGTTTACGGTCGGGAAAAGCCAGTCATTAAATTCATCAATCTCCTTGCGGTACTTCACCGGATAAAGGTCCGGCGCATCGACCGGCTGGAATTCCCGGAACTGTACCTCGATATAATTGGTCAGTCTGTGATAATCATTATTTACGGCCTTCTTTTCTATCACATCCACAAAAGTAGGGGTGGTTGCTCTTCCTGTAAATTCCGGATTGGCATTCTTATAAAACTCACTTAAGAAATGTGCTCCGCAGATCGGGTCCTTAAAATCCTTCTGATCCGCAAATCCATGTCCGTAAATATTGGACTGACCGGAATGGGAGGTTGCCACATCACCGATGACATCGGTAAGTCCCAGAATATCACGTACAATCACGGGACGGTTTGACCAGTGGCATCCATGTGCCCAGTAGATCGCATAACGATTGGCTTCTGCCTTAAGGTCATTCTCTCCTTCTCCAAACGGCTGGATAAAGGCATTCGGCTGACGGATAAAAGCGCCCCGGTCATCGATCTCTGATTTCGTTTCCTTGGGTCTTGGCGCTACGCCTGCCTCCTTTGCAAACTGTTCTGCAAGTTCATCGGTATATACCGCCTGTTCTTCTGTTCTGAATAATCCACATGCATTTGCCATGATCATGCCTCCTCATCATATAAGTCACTTGAAAGATATTTGTTTCCATTATCCGGGAAAAGCACCACGATGTTCTTTCCCTTGTTTTCCGGCCGTTTGGCAAGCTCTACTGCCGCCCAGAGTGCTGCGCCCGAAGAAATTCCGATCAGCAGGCCTTCCTTTTTCGGACAAAGCCTTGTGTATCGGTATGCATCCTCATCGGAGCAAAGCAGGATCTCTTTGTAAAGACTAAGATCAGTAATCGGACAGATCGCTCCACCACCGATTCCCTGAATCTTATGCGGCCCCGGCTGCCCTCCGTTTAAAACAGGACATCCCTTAGGTTCCACTCCGTAAATTTCAATTTCCGGATTCCGGCTTTTTAAGAATCTTCCGATTCCACCACTTGTACCGCTGGTTCCAACCGTTGCTACGAACAGATCCACCCTGCCGTCCAGATCCTTCCAGATTTCCGGTCCGGTATGTAACATATGAGCTTCCGGATGATGTGGGTTTTCGCCCTGTGCTGGACGAAAAGCACCTTCCTCTTCTTCAATTTCCTTTGCTCTTCCTCCGGCCCGTCCAAATCCTTCGTTCTTTGGCGTAAGCTCCACCTCTGCTCCATAGGCTTTCAGGATCTTGATCTTTTCCGCACTCGTTCCTTCCTGCATGCAGATTGTGGCATGGTAGTTTTTGACAGCGGATACAAGCGCGATTCCGATTCCCGTATTTCCGCTTGTTCCTTCAACAATCTTTCCACCCGGCTTTAGCTTTCCTTCTTTCTCTGCCGCCTCAATCATATTGAGCGCAGCCCGGTCTTTTACGCTTCCACCCGGATTAAATCCTTCTACTTTCGCATAAATATTGGCTTCCAATCCCTCTTCATCTTCAATCTTATGAAGATGAAGAATTGGTGTATTGCCGATAAGCTGTATCACATTGTCATATATCTTTCCCATACCACTGATCCCCTGACTACTGATTATCTGTATTGTACTGCTCTAAAAGTGATGCATAGAATGCATTGTCCGGATTTGCCTCCGCAAGCTCCGTAATCGCCTGTCCATATGCAGAAGCATCTACATTCTGTTTGATATCATAGGTTGCAAAATCAATACCTGCGCTCTGTAAGAGTCCGGAGTTGTTTGCTGCCTCAACGTACTTCACAATTCCTGCTGTATTCGGATCTGTTGCATATTTGGTGACACCACCGTAAAGATAAGTATCTACATAATCGGTTTCTTTTCCTGACCAGGAAGCTACAATATTTACCACATCCTGTCTCACACTATCATCTGTTTCACCCTGCTTATAATACTCAAAAGCACGGATTCTTGCTTTTTCGTAAGCAACAAAGGCAGCCTTCTTATCAGCAAGTCTTGCCTTTGAGGTTACTTCACGGCAGCATACATAATTTTCCTGAAGATCTCCCGCTTTTGCCACAACCTCAAGATCATAGGCATCTGCATAAAGAAGTGCATATTCAAGAGGTAAAAAGGCAAGATTTACTTCGTCCTTCTGAACGGCCTGTGCAACGGCTGTCTGATCCGCATAGTATGCGATATTACCGGTCGCTTCATCTTCGATTGCCTTTATCTCATCTTCTGTCACACCGTTATCCAGAAGATATTGTCTCGTGATCACCCAGGCTGCCTCATTTCTCTGTAAGCCAAGCTTTGCACTCTTTACGGCATCGAAGTTTAATACTGTTCCTGCGTCCTTATACTGATCTGCACTTCCCTTTTTCGCAATGATCGCACCACCTTCTACCGCAGTTCCACCAATTACGGTAAGATCATATCCGGATCCGATTGCCTGAAGATCTGCCACAAAGCCTGTCGTCAGAATATCCAGATTTCCGTCTGCGGAATTAATAGCGGTAAGTGCATCCATTCCTCCAAGGTTTACTTCTTCAACGGTTACACCCTCTTCTTTAAAATAGCCAAGCTGCTGTGCCAGGATATCAATAGCGATCCGGATGTTTCCGGTCGGGAACGATACATAAAGTGTTCCGTAATCTTTCGCTTCCGTTGTATCCGCTGCAGTGTCTGTATCCCGTGTGTCCGCATCCGCGGTCTCTGCTTCTGCTACAGCATCTGCTCCGTTATCCGTTGCAGCTTCTGCTGTTGTATCTGCCTCCTGTGTTGTATCTGTCGCTGCGATGGTTCCTGTCTGTCCGCATCCGGCAAGGGTTCCCACCGCGATTGCTGCTGTAAGTATTACACTCCATAATTTCTTTCTCACATTTGTCTCCTCATTTTTCTTCTAATTTACATATACCCGCTTCACTAAATTCGAACTTCGCTCTGCTTGTTCTTATTAAGTGTCCAGGTACCGTTCGCACTAAACTCAAGCTGCGCCTCCGCCTTGCTTTCGTTAAGTGCTCTACATGAAAAGCCCGGTAGTTTTATTTACTCCCGGGCGTCTGACACATGATCATATAGGATAATCATAACCTTTAAGATGCACAACAAATGAGCCTACATCGGTGCCAGGTTACCGCCCGGGAGAAAGACATTCGACACATACAGTTCATACAGTTCTGACCAGTCATCATGTTTCTCATCTGCGTTCTCCTTTCGTTCTGTCTTTGTTGTACCTATCATACTACAGAGTTGGTAGGTTGGAAATTTCATAGAATTAATTGCACGTGATAAGTTCTTCTTATCGCGCGAGGAGCAAGCCACAACTTTGGCTTGCTCCTCATTTAACTTCTTTATATGCTCTACATGTACCTGCTTCACCAAATTCGTACTTCACTCTGCTTGTTCTCATTAAGTGTCCAGGTACCGTTCGCACTAAACTCAAGCTGCGCTTTTAGCTTGCTTTCATTAAGTGTTCTACATGGTCTCACGATACTTTAGCAGTTCCTCAATATAGGCCTCTCCATATCTGGACAGACTGCTTCCCTTCCGGGTAATATAACCGATCGTAAGCGGATCCTCTTCTTTCAGCTTAATTGACACGACTCCTTGTAAAATGGCATCTTCACTGGACAACATTCCGCATCCGACCGAATATCCAAGAAGCTCTGCCATGATCTCCATCGTGGTTGCACGATCATCGGTCTTAATCATTTTTTCAAAATCATAGTCCGACATTGCTTCCTCGGTAAGATAAAAATTACTGTCATCGCTCTGGTCGAACGCAATGCAGGGATAATCCTTCAGTTCTTCCAAAGAAATTTCCTCTCTGTCTGCAAAGGGGTGTTCCCTCCATAAATAAGCATAAGTTTCTCTTTTCATCAGTGGGACAAATTCTAATTGAAATTCCTTGAACAGTTTCCTGATTACCGCTTCGTTCGCTCCCGAATAGGAAACAATTCCGACCTCGCTCTTCATATCCCGGACATTTTCAAGCACTTCGTTGGTCTTCGTTTCATGAATCGAAAAGACGTATTTATCCGGTCCAAACCTCCGTATCACGTTGGTAAACGAGCGGATAGCAAAATTATAATGCTGCGTGGAAACGGAAAACTGCTCTTTATCCTTATTGCGTGACAGATAACGGTCCTCCAGGATTTCATACTGCCCCAGCACCTTTTTCGCATAGGTAATAAATTCACGTCCGGCATCCGTAAGCCCGATTCCACGGTTACTTCTTTCAAACAACACAATTCCAAGCTCATTTTCCAGTTCGCTGATGCTCAAAGAAAGCGCCGGCTGTGAAATATACAGTTTCATTGCCGCTTCCCGTAAAGAGGAAGAATTGGCAACAGTAAGAACATATTTAAGCTGATTCATATTCATCGGAAGGTACCTCAGATCTTTCTATTTGATTTTGTCGATCACTGCTCTATTCAGAATCACTTTCCATAAACCGCTGCTTCGGTTTCGGAAGCTTCCAATGGAAAAAGGCTGCCAGGAGCCTCAAGGCCACCACCAGGGAACCACCTACAAAAAACGCTGCCGAATGGCTGATATAATTCTTAAGAATCACAATGGCCAGTGCTCCAAAGAGCGATGCGCAAGCGTAAAAATGCTTTACAAAAACATAAGGCCGTTCACCGGCCAGGACATCACGCAGGACGCCTCCTCCGACTCCCGTAAGGACTCCGACCGCTACAAGCAGAAACGCACCATAGGTTTCATCCCCGGCAAGTACTGTCTGAATTCCCATCACTGTGAAAACACCAAGCCCCAGTGAGTCCATAATCAGCATGATAATCTCATATGCCCGGTTTCCGGAAAGGAGCTTTTGTACCCACGGAAGAAATACCACGACCGAAACTGCTGCCGCGACAACCGCATAAACCGGATTCTGAAACATGGTCGGCGGGGTAATTCCAAGCATCATATCCCGCAGAACGCCTCCACCGAGAGCCGTGCAGGCTCCCAGAATCATAATTCCAAACAGATCCATCTGTTTGCGGTAAGCCGTTACCGCGCCTGAAATCGAAAATGCAATAATACCAATTAATTCCACGGCTAAAAATAATTCGTCTTTCACAAGTGATACCTCATATACTCTCTAATTTGTACTGTAATTTACCTGTTATAACATCTCTGATTTGTTTTCAAATCCATCATACCATTAATTTTTTCGTATCACAATTTTTATTTGTGCATCCATGCGGAGCGTTTTACTTTATAAGAAATCCTGTTGTAATTTCTGATAAAGTAAAAGAGAGCAGGCGCATTCTGTGCTATACTCTCTCTTATATTTGCTGCTATATTCGTTAAACCCCTTTAACTCCTGACAAAATTAAGTATCATTTCTTTTAATATGAGCAGTTCCGGTGTGTAATCCCTGTTTTCTTCCGATCCCCAGATAAAACCTTCTGCATAATACTCGCAGGCGGCCATCATGGTATGTACCGTTACCCACATGAATTCTTCCTCCGGGATATTCGTGCGGAAGGTATGATCGGCCTTGGCCTTTTCATACATCATATGAAGCCGCGTATTGACGGAGTATAACGCATTGTGAAACTCTGTCAGGCTCTCATTGTCCTTGTTTACACCCATATGACTCACATAGTAGTTAAAATTGTCGTTGTACTGGAGCAGAGCCTTATGATTCCGGTACATATCAATGTAACTGTCCAGTGTAAAGATGAGTCTGTCAATTGCCGGGATCTCACCAACGGAACTGATCGGTCTTGTCCTGTCCAGCTCGTCCATGCATTCCTTCCATTCCTTCGCACAGACTGCAATTACAAGCTCCAATTTATTCGGATAATACCGAAAAAGACTTGCCCTGCCAATTCCGGCAGCCTCCGCAATTTCTCCCATGCTCACCGGCTCGATTTTTCTTTCTACAAAAATACGAAAGGCTGTTTCTAAAATTCTCCTGTTACGTTCACTTTCTTTCGCTATTTGCTTTTCTGATTTGCTCATAAATAAACCTCGTTTTTGATATGATCAGTCTCATGTATTATACATATCAATTGTTTTCAAGACATTCTTGCCCCTTTCCATAACATTATGATGCTTATCTACGCAAATGTACAGATTAAAAATCAATTCTTACAATACGCATCTTCATAAATCCATCTCCGATTTTCGCCAGAAGACGGAAGAATCCACTTACTGACGGAATTTTAAGGTCATGATAACCAAGCATGTATCCCTTCGCAGATACCTTCGTGTCCGGAAGCCATACCTGCAGATCCTCACTCAGGTCATTGACGTAAAAATACTTGCTGATATCGGTAATGCCCGCGGTTTTCACCCAGGTTTTGAGCATCATCTTAACCGCAGATTTATTGGCTGTATCAAACACAAGCCGTCCACCCGGAAACCGTTTAGCCATAGCAGTAAACAGCTTCTTTACTTCATCGGAAAGAAAATAATAGAACACACCCGCTGCAAAGAAAATCACGCCGTTACTGTCATCAATTTCCTCAAACCACTTCGTATCGTTCAGGTCCGAACCGATATTGGTTGTATTCGCTGCAGGCGGAATAAGTTTATTTCTTACCTCAATCACATCGGGACGGTCAATGTTATAAATCTTGCAGGCATCTCCTGCATTGTTCTCTGCGGTACAGTCCAGGCCACAGCCCAAATTTACAATGGCTGCTGCCGGATGGCTCTTTACATAAGCTCTTATCTCTGTTCCCAGATCCGTATATCTTGCAGCCGCTTCCAGATAACCAAAGCGGAACATCGTATTATTTTTCTTTGCCTCAAGCGTGGAAAAATCATAATCCAGCTTTTCCATGATCTTCTTCGCCGTCGGATCCTGATAGATTTCAGGATATATTTCCGAACAATATTTTCTTCCCCACAACGGAATCACCAGTGTTTCCTGAACGGTATTGGATTCAATATGCATTTTTTCATTACTCATTTCATTTCCTCCCGGATTAATCATATTTTCTTTCCTTTTTGTATAAAAATAGCAGCAGTTAGAGTATTCTAACCACTGCCATTTTATCATATTCCATATAAAAAGAAAACCTGCTTTCTATACCCGGTTTAATGCCAGATCAGTAATCCAATGTGATAGAAAACAAACGCCAGCACAAGCGAAAATACCAGATAATAAGCAACCGAAAGGCCAATCCACTTCTTTGAATGATTTTCACGGAAGGTCGCTGCCACGGTCATCGTACACGGCACATTAAATACAATGGCCATAATAAATCCAAGAGCCTGTGCTTTTGTAATTACCTGCGGTAAAAGTGTAATCATTCCTTCAGTCATTCCTACAGATTTTGCATTAAATGCGGCATTTACCATATCACTGTTGCTGTATAGCGCATTGATAACACCAAGCAGGGATTCTTTGGTAAGCATAGAAGAAATATATGCCATGAACATCTGCCAGGTCATGCCAAACTGGTTCGTTACCGGCTCAATCACCTGCCCGATTCTGGACAAAATGCTGTATTCTCCACCAAACCAGTTATAGGAAAGCAGATAGAATACAACCGAAACCAATGTAATCACACGGAATGCCCTGCTGAAAATATCCCACGCCTTCATCAGCGTTGTCCGGATGATATGTCCCCACTTTGGTTTATGGTAAGGGGGAAGCTCCATGATGATACCGCCCCGGTCTTCTTCGCTGATCAGTTTTCCCTTATAAATTCTCGATACCAGGAACAGGGATCCAATGGTGATAAGCAGCATGAGCAGAACAATCGCCATAGCTCCCACAGGACCATAGAATACCGTTGCAAGCATCGGTGCCAGGGAAAGCGTCGAGCCACACGGAATACTCCATACAAGAATCATCGTCAGAAACCGTTGTCCGGAATTGTCGATGACACGGCTTCCCGCAACACCTGCCATATTACATCCCAGACTCATAAGAAGAGAACAAATACTCTTCCCCTGCAAGCCCAGCTTCTCCATTGCAGAATTAAAGACGACCGAAATTCTCGCCATATAGCCTACATCTTCAATAATTGCAAATACAAAGGTCACTCCAAGAACAAATCCTGCCATGGATATTGCAAATGCAAGGACATTTGGTATCACCACATAAACCAGTTCTGCCAGCGGCTTCCAGACATTCATTGCTGTCATCAGCTTCTCTAACGGTCCACTGATCACACCGGCAAACCCAAAGCCAAGTCCCATGACAGGTGCGGCCACAACCATCGCTGCTGCAAGTGCGATTACGATAATTCCGACTGCCATCCATTTCCCGGAATGCTTTCCCAATGCTTTTTTATCAAACCCTTTTAACCCAACTTCCCGATTCGGTCTGCTGACAACTCCTTTCAGCAGTTCGTCGATATATTCATATTTGTGTTTTCCGGAAATCATCAATCCCCGATCTGTCCTTTCAAGCTCGGAAACCGCCAGCTTTTCCTTTGTAAAAAGCCTTTCTTCCTTCTGCTTTTCTGCAAGCTCCTTAAAAGAATTCCCCGCATTCTTCTCATAAAATTTCATAAGCTGTGCAGAATCTGCAATTTTTGCCTCACGAATTGCATCCGCAAACTGCTGCTTCAGCTCACTATACCGTTTTGTCTCCGAAGCCACAAAGCCGGCTACCGGAATTCCTAACCGTTCACCGAGCTTCTTTATATCAATATGAATCCCCTTTTTCTCTGCAACATCCATCAGATTCAGAACTAAAACTACCGGCGTATTCGTTCCCACATAATCTGCATACATATATAAGGAACGTTCCAGTTGGGAGCTGTCTACGAGAATCGCAACCAGATCCGCAACACCTGACCGGATAAAGTTCGCCGTAATTTTTTCTTCCTCCGATCCGGCTGACAGACTGTAGCTGCCCGGTAGATCAATGACGCGATAGCTTTCTCCCTGATATGTAAAGTTCCCCTCTTTACGCTCTACCGTTTTGCCCGGCCAGTTACCAACATGCTGATGTGCACCGGTCAATCCGTTGAATACGGTAGATTTTCCTGAATTGGGCTGTCCCAGTAACGCGATTGTCCTGCTCATGCTCTGTCACCCTCCTTAATCTCGATTTTCTCACAATCCTGCCTGCCCAATGCAATTACAGAATCCCGGCAATAGAATAAAACCGGCTGATCCTTAAGGTTCTGAATGACCCGTACCATAGTCCCTTCTACAATTCCAATACCGATTAACCGTGAAATCAGGTGATGACTTCCACTTACGGAACATACAGTTGCATAACATCCGGCATCTGCCTCTGATAACTTCATCCTTATTCGTCCTCCTCTTGCTTACCTCGTCCTGACAGCGTATACTATTGTTAGTTCGTTATGTCTAACTTGTGATATTTTACAATCTGACTGAAAATATATCTATACCTCATTCAGTCAAAAAGGTTCGTTTAGCCACGATCTCTTTGTAAGGGAAAGGAATCTTATGAAAAAAGAACAATACATGAACAGCGTCAGGCAATTTGTAACAGAAGGACGGGATATCGGTATTATCCATCAGGATACCCCCGATGGTTTTATGGAATTGACCGGTTACTATGTTCTTCCGGGAATTTATCTGGTATTGAATGATATTCACACGCAGATTGTCCCCTTAAATACACAGCAGTCACAGAAAATTCTGCTCGTGAATTACTGCATGGAGGGCCGATGCGAATTCCGGGTGAATGAAGACAATTACAGTTATCTGGATCACCGCATGATGAGCATTTCCTCCCGGATGGCCGAGAATCAGTTCTATTATCCTTCTTCCTGCTATAAGGGGTATGAAATTTATGTTCTGCCGGAATGGTTCACAGAAAAAACAATGGACTTTCTGAAATACTTTGATATTGATATGGATATGCTCATTGCTTTATATGAAAAAGGAGCTGCCTTGTATGTTACAGATCCATTTTTGAAACTATGGAATGATCTGGCTGACTGCTGTCCTGCTGAAAATATCGGGAAAATCCGCCTCCTTACACTGCAGCTTTTAAAATGTTTTTGTGATCATAAGCCGGAAAATGCCCGGAACATGCTTTATCTTCCCAGGGTACAGGTTATGCTTGCCAAAAAAGCACAGGAAATACTTACCCGGGACTTAAGCCGGCACATTTCCATGAAATCCATCGCAGATACACTGGGTGTAAGTGAGACCAGCCTGAAACGTTATTTCCACTCCGTATACGGAGCCAGCCTGTCCACCTATATGAATGAAGTACGCATGAAATATGCCGCAGAACTTTTGACAACATCAAAGCTTGGTATCTCTGATATCGCAAAAGCCTGCGGCTATGTTAATCAAGGGCGCTTCGCCACTGTCTTCCGTGACTTCCATGGGATGAAGCCACTGGATTACCGGCGGAACCATGCGCTAATATTCTAACTTGATTTTTCGTAACAGGAAAAGAATCCAGGCAACGATATGAATCACTCCTTTTCATCTTGCTGTTATTATTATATGAAGAAAAGAAAAGATGATTCTCAATCCATCATTAAAAACCAAGATTGTCATTTACAAGAATCACATGGATTCTTCCGGTATGTCTGGAATATCTCGTGATCAGGAACTGGCAGCAGATCGTATCCGGAGATTTGCAGTCAAAGCACTTACCGGTTTCCTTACAGGGAGTCTTCACTTCAAACCGCTGTGCATTGATCGGAGCAGCCACATTTCTTGCGCGCTTCATGGCACTGTCAAGATCATCACATACCTTATTCATTCCAACAATAAAGATCACCTTCTTCGGTCCCTGGGCAATGCAGGAAACACGGTTGGAATTGCCATCAATGTTAACAAGAATACCGTCACTTGTCATTGCATTGGCACTGGAAAGAAAGACATCGGAATCATAAGCGGCAAGCAATCCTTCACGAGGCTCCATCTTAGAGCGGTCAAGGTACTGATAATTTCCCTCCTGCAAAGCCTGAACCAGTCCGATTTCGTGGGCACTCATACACCCACCCATGGAAATGGTACTGTTTTCTTCGATCAGCTCCAAAGCCTGTTTTAAAGCAGCTTCCTTATCTTCGGCATAGTAGCCCGTCATATTACGGGACTGTAAGCCTTTTATGACTGTCTGCGCCAGACGTTCGTTTCGTTTCTTCATATTTTCATCCATAGGTTTGTCCTCCTGTCAAAAGAGATTATTGATTCTATTTTATCAGCAAGAGACCGGATGTGCAATTCCAATCGCTGTTACTTACGATTATCTGTCTATGATCCCCTAAACTTTTCACTACTCAAGTCCACTTAAATCAAGTCGGTAAATCGGATTATCCAGTTGCAGATTATCCATAAACATAATCATATAAATCGGCATATATACTTTCTTCCCATCGATCTCCACATTACCTTCCGAAAAAATATAAGCCTCCTGAATCCCATAATCATCTGCTTCAAGAACATTATTTAGTGCAGAATGACGTTTATAATCTTTTCCGGACTTAATTTCTAAAGGAGTAACTTTACCATTTAATTCTATTACAAAATCAAGTTCACCCTGTTTTTTACTATTAAAGTAATATTCCTTATGCCCTTTTGCAAGAAGCTCCTGTGCGGCTGCATTTTCAAAAAGTGCACCATTGTTAATGGATGCATCTTTATTTAAAATCGCTAATTTTGTCTGATTCGAATAACAACTTGTCAGAAGTCCGATATCTGAAAAAAAGAGCTTAAACAGATTACGGTTCTCACTGATGATCAGTGGCAGCTTAGGTTCCCTGATGTTGTATACCGGAATGGCCACCCCCGCATCCTTAAGCCACAAAAAATCATTTGCAACCCTGTCATAATTCATGCCCTGTCCAAGAATATTTAATTGAAAACGTTTATTTTTCTGATCAAGCTGTCCCGGCATGGAGTCATAGATTTCCTGCAATTTTAATTTATATGTCTTTTCATATTTTGAAAAATCCTGCTTATACAGCCGGATTATTTTATCATGAATACCTCCAACCTTTGCCAGGTCATTGGAATCATTATACATAACAACTGCTTCCGGCATTCCTCCTACAATCAGATACAGATAAAATACATCCAGCATCCTGGAATGAACAAATTCATCTACTCTGGTTCTATCCTCAAAATGTTTCTTTAATGTAGATATAATATGCTCATTTACTCCAACAGCACATGCAAATTCCTTAAAATCTAACGGGAACATATCAATAACTGACAGATAGCCTACCGGTGCTGATCGGAGATCGTTTAATTCCACGCCTAAAAGAGAACCACTCATAATATAACGAAAGCTCCCGTCCTCCACTAAAAATTTAATTCTTGTGACAATATCTTTAAACTCCTGTATCTCATCAAGAAAGAATATGGTCTTACCAACTTGAAGTGTTTCCTTTGTCACCAGGCTTAACCTCATCATCAATTCTTTTGCATCCTTTGCTCCTGCAAACAACTCAATTAATTCCGGGTTCTCTATGAAATTCAACTCCACGTATGGAAAACCACTGTTTTTCAGGCACTCTCGTATCAGATATGTCTTACCGATTTGTCTAGCTCCGGTAACTAATAAAGCATCTTTTCCATTTGAAATCCATTCTGTAATTATTTTTCCTGCCGACCTGTCAAGCATATTATCCCCCCTTATTTCTTAATTATAATTACATATTCAACTTTTCCAACCTATTTTAGCATGATTTTTTCAACTTTTCCAACCTATTTTGGCATGTTTTTTCAACTTTTCCAACCGCTAAGCAGCTACGATGGTAAATTGAGGAAAATTGACTAAATTGAGTTACTTTGCTTTGGCAACTTATGAATGTACATGGCTGAATTATTGCGATATACTTAAATTGTAACTATTCAGAGCCATGCAAAATTGCTTTCTGTGAATGCTTGTATTCAAACAGAATAGCAATTTTATATGGTGAAGTAACCACATGAGGTAAACTACGCTGCATTAGCAGCGGTTTTACGAATAGGGTTCTGAATAGTTATCTGACATATATAAAGAAAGAAGGAAATTTCGCATGGATACTCCAGATTTTTCAAAAGAACATATCAAACCCTTATTTGAGTCAAAATTTATCCGGGTGTTTGATTTGCAATATGCAGAAGGAAAACATTATTACGATGCGACGAGGCGAACGGCTGATGATCTTGTGGCTGCGAAAACCACGGAAGAATTCAAGAAAATGCGGGCAGATGCTGTGACCTGCATTGTTGTTTTAAATATAAAGGATTCTGAACCAAAGCTTTTACTCAGTCATGAATTCCGCTACCCCACCGGTCAGTTTCTGTTAAGCCCCCCGGCCGGTCTTATTGACAAAGAGGATACTGACCTTATTACCACCGCAACCAGAGAGTTAAAAGAAGAAACCGGCATTGTTTTTGGAGACAGCGATACCGCGAAGGTGATCAGTCCGCTTCTTTTCAGCACTCCGGGAATGACCGATGAAAGCAATGCTCTCGTTTTACTTTCCATAAACCGTGATACCCTTCCGGAACTGAATACCGATGGCGCTGTTGGAAGTGAATGCTTTAACGGATTTTCTCTTTTAACAAAAGAAGAGGCCCGGCAGATTTTAAATCAGGGAACAGATTCCAACGGTATTTATTATTCGGTATATACCTGGGCCGCTCTGATGTATTTTGTGACAAGCTTTGATCATTGTTAGTTTTGTTGTTGCGAAATAAGATAAAACGCCACTTTTGCACCTTCATCAAGAATCGGCAGATTGATCCGGTTAGGGTATGCCAAGTCCCGGTTCGTGATGTAATCTGTCGTAAAACAGGGTAACGTCGATGCATTTACCAGCTCATTAAAGACGGAATCTTCGGTTTGGACCAGGAACTTGGAGGCTGGCATTTTCTCCCGGCAGAGCGTGTCCCAGAATCCAAGTTCGGAACGCAGCAGAAAGTTAAATCCATTCAGATCCCTCCAGCGAACCGACGGGAATCTGGCAAGTCCATGGTCCTTCGGTATGCAGACAAATAACTCCTCTGTCATAAACTCTTCGACTTTCCACCCCGGTATTGTGACAGGAAACGGCAGAATCGCAATATCGCAGGTCTGCTGCTCCAGATATTGCAATACCTCCGGATTTTGACAGATACTGGACGAAATTGTCATGCCCGGATGGCGTTCCCCGAGTTTCTTTAATAATTCCCAGAGAGGAGCGGGTGCACAGGACTTTACCACAATGGTTTTCTGTCGTTCATCAAATGCACGCACCTGTGAAACCATCTGCTCCGTTTCCTGTAACAGCTTCCTTGCATAGCTGACCGCAACCATTCCGGTTTCATTTAACTCAATGCGGTTTTTGCTGCGGTTAACTGCGCCAATTCTTCCAAATTGAGCATATCATTCTCCTTTTCTGCTATGAATGATTTTAAGTTTTGTATTTTTCATATCATAATTTTATATCTGCTTTCTATTTCACATCTTATTTCCAGATTTCATAAAGTGAAATCTGAATTACGATATTAATAGTGTACTTCCCCGGTAATTCCATGTAAAGTAAGTTTTGTAAACAGATTCACATTTCAAAAGGAGGTACACACTATGGAATATGTAACATTAAACAACGGAATCAAAATGCCGAAACTTGGATATGGTGTTTATCAGACACCGGCAGAGGATACAAAACGGTGCGTATTGGATGCGATTGAAATAGGATACCGCAGCATTGATACTGCACAGGCTTATTATAATGAAGAAGGTGTTGGCGCTGCACTGGCAGAATGCGGTCTTCCCAGAGAAGAATTTTTCCTTACCACAAAGGTCTGGATTACCAATGCAGGATATGAAAATGCCAAAGCTTCTATTGAAGAATCCATGAAAAAGCTGCGCACAGACTATCTCGACTTATTACTGATCCACCAGCCGTTTGGTGATTATTACGGAACCTACCGTGCAATGGAAGAGCTCTATGAAGCCGGTAAATTACGTGCCATCGGCGTTTCCAACTTCGGACCGGACCGTTATCTTGATATTGAGCATTTCTCTAAGGTAAAACCTGCGGTCAATCAGATTGAAACACATGTATTCCAGCAGCAGAAAGTTGCAAAAGAATACCTGAAGAAGTATGGCTGCCAGATCGAATCCTGGGGACCTTTTGCAGAAGGACGAAAGGACATGTTCACCAATCCGGTATTAACAAAGATCGGTGAAAAATATAATAAGACTGCTGCCCAGGTTGCACTGCGTTTCTTATTACAAAGCGATGTTGTTGTCATCCCGAAGTCTGTTCATAAGAATCGTATGCAGCAGAATTTTGACGTGTTTGATTTCACACTGGATGCTGAGGATATGGCAGCGATTGAAGCATTGGATGGTGGAGAAAGTCTGTTTTTCTCCCACTATAATCCGAAAACTGTAGAATGGTTTATGTCCATTATTTAAGTAGTTTTCCATTATTTGTATAAATTTACTAAAATAGGAATGATTCCTATTATTATATTCTACATTCCAGCATCTGTTAAATTTACTGCAACAGGTATATACTATAACCATCAAAAGAAAAGCTGAAAAGAATGGAGGATAAAGAATATGGCAAATTTATATATGATTGAATTAAATGGTGTGAGTGAGGATGTTTACAACAAAGCCACTGATTTTATTCAGGCACATGCACTTCGTTTAAACTACAGACCGGAGGTTTCCACAATTGATTGCGAATTTCCGGAGGATCTCGATCCTGACAAGGCACCCGAATTAAAAGAGGCCGTGATCCGCAAGGTACATCAGCAGCTTTAATCCCTTTTAGGGTGCTAATAGTAAGAAACAACGTAGCTACAAAAGTACGGAACAATTACACAAAAATAAAGAGTTCGCGCGCGAGCGGTGTTGCAAAGCAACTAATTTCTTCTCCGCGAGCTGCGCATCCGTGCGGAGCTTTTTGCTTTGTAGAAAATTCCAGCGGAATTTCCTATAAAGCAAAAAATAAATTCCCCATCCGCAATCCGCAATCCGCAAAGGATCTTCCGGGTGGGGAATTTTCATCTTCCAGTTATGTTCTTGCCTATTCCAATATATTCTTGTAACTATTCGTCTTCATCATCCTCTACGTCTTCGCCGGACAACGCCTCTTTTAAGGTACGCCAGCCAAGAACGGCACACTTCACACGTGCCGGCATATGAGCAATATCGCAAAGCGCGGATGCTTCCTCCAGAGAGTTGATTTCTTCCTCACTGGCTTCTCCCTTAATCATCTTCATAAAGGTTCTTCCAAGCTGTAAGGCATCCTCTTTCTTCCTGCCGATAACCATTCCCAGCATGATATCCGCGGAGGCCTGCGAAATTGCACATCCGTCTCCGACAAACGCTCCGTCCACAATCGTATCATCCTCGACCTTCAGCTTTAAGAAAATATCATCTCCACAGCTCGGGTTGACACCCTCAAGAACAATATCGGCGTCCGGCAGATTATGCTTGAATTCCGGCCGTACATTATGCTCGGTTAAGATTTCATTATAAAAGCTTCTATTTTCCATATCCCATCCGCTCCCTTACGCTTGCGATACTCTTTACAAAAAAATCTGCCTCTTCTTCCGTATTATAGAACATAAAGCTTGCACGTGTGGCCGATCCGATTCCAAGGTGCTGCAGCAAGGGCTGCGCACAATGATGTCCTGCCCGGACACAGATTCCATCGGCAATCAGAATTTCACTCACATCATGCGGATGTACCTCATCAATCATAAATGTCAGGATTCCTGTATGCTCTTCCGGCAGATCTGATCCCAGTACATGAACATGCGGCAGCTCTCTAAGACCATCCAAAGCACGCTTTGTCACCTTAAGCTCCTGTTCCTGCATCGCAGCAAACCCAATTTTCTGCACATAGTCGATTGCCGCATGCAGTCCGACTGCTCCGGCAGCATTCACCGTACCGGCCTCGAATTTGTGTGGAAGTTCTGCGTATTTTGCGCCTTCTCTGCTCACAGACTCAATCATCTCACCACCTGTGAGAAATGGCGGCATCACTTTTAATAATTCTTTCCTTCCATATAAGACTCCGATTCCCATCGGTCCGAAGATTTTGTGCCCGGAAAAGGCAAAAAAATCTGCACCCAGTTCCTGTACATTGACTGCCATATGCGGTGTACTCTGTGCACCGTCTACCACAACAACCGCATTTTTCTCATGCGCCATCGCTGCAATTTCCTTAATTGGATTCACTCTGCCAAGCACATTCGATACCTGCGTAATAGCAACAATTCTGGTTTTCTCCGTAATCTGCTCCCGCACTTCATCAAGATCAAGAGAACCATCCTGCCGACACTCCATGAACCGCAATACCGCGCCTGTCGTTCTTGCCACCATCTGCCAGGGAAGCAGGTTGCTGTGATGCTCCATAATGGATACCAGGATCTCATCCCCTGCCTTTACATGACTTAAGCCGTAGCTGTATGCGACCAGATTGATGCTTTCCGTTGTGTTTCTGGTAAAAATGATTTCTCTGACCGATTTTGCTCCGATAAAGTCACGTACTGCCCTGCGGGCATCCTCATACATCTGTGTTGCTTCGATGCTGAGAGGATAATTTCCTCGTAACGGGTTGGCATTATGCTTTTTATAAAATTCTTCTTCTGCATCAAGAACGGTCTGTGGACGCTGTGAGGTCGCTGCATTGTCGATATAAATCCAGTCATGCTCCATGCCGGTACTCTTCCGGAATCCTTCCGAAGTCAGCAGAGGGAATTCGCTCCTGTAATCTATCATATGCCATCTCCCCCCAGTTCCTGATCAATCATTGTGATAAAAGCTTCGTCTGCAATGAGACTCTTCAAGCGTTCAATACCGGCTCTTGCCATCATATCTTCTGCCTGTTCCCTGCTGATTCCTCTGCTTGCCAGATAAAATAGAGTATCCTCATCCAGCTCTCCAATTGTTGCGCCGTGGTTACCTACCACATTTTCCTCCGAACAAAGAATCACCGGAACCGTCTTATTTTCCACATCCTCGCCCAGCATCAGTACGGTTTCCTGCTCGTTTCCTACGGAATCAGAAGCTCCTGTCTTAAAATCAATTGTTCCCCGGAAAATCTTCTTCGCCCCATCCCGCAGGGAGCCCTGTACATTGATTTCACTTTCCGTACATCTGCCAAAATGGTTGACCACCTCATTCATATCAATGACATGGGTATGCTCTCCAATATATCCGATATCGCTCTTAAAGCTGCTTTTCCCGCCCTGTAAGTCGATCGCTGTATCCGAATAAATATCTCCTTTTCCGAGATAAACCTGAACCAGTTCGATACGCGCATTCTTTTCACAGGATCCCTGAATGGTATTGTATACAAGGGAATCCTCCTTGCTGTGCTGTAACTGGATAAGACGGACATGCGCCCCCTCTTCCAAAGTCAGATTCGTATATACGGCAAGCTTATTCTCGGGGGTATAATCCATATAAACGGTGATCTGCTCGTCCTTTGCCGCATGAATATTAAATTTCTTACTGCTGTATTCCCCCACTCCCTGAATGGAAAAGTGGACAGGTTCTTCTTTCACCGCCACATTTTCTTCCGGAAGTACGGTTGTATGTTCCATATCCCAGGGAAGCTTTGTCTCATTGACCTTCAGCCAATTCCAGGTCTTCGATGGGAGCTTATTGATAATCATATCTGTCATGGCCCTCTCTCCTTATCCTATGCTGCCCTTCATTTCAAGACGAATCAGATTGTTCATTTCTACGGCATATTCTAATGGAAGCTCTTTCGACACATTATCTGCGAATCCGCTGACAAGAAGTGCTCTGGCGTCTTCCTCACTCATGCCTCTGGACATTAAATAAAATACGGCATCGTCACTGATACTTCCGATCTTTGCTTCATGTCCTACGGCTGCATCCTTTGTCCGGATGTCCATAGCCGGTATCGTATCCGAACGGGACTCGGAATCCAGCATCAGGGACTGACAGGAAACCGCAGATTTCGACTTCTTCGCTTCCTTATTGATCACTACACTGCTCCGGAAGGTGCTGATTCCACCGCCCTTACTGATGGAACGGGTATTCATATAAGAGCTTGTATTCGGCGCGGCATGGACCACCTTCGCACCGGTATCCAGATTCTGTCCTTTTCCGGCAAAGGTTACACCGGTAAATTCCATCCTGGCGCCCTCTCCCTTTAAGATACTCATCGGATACAGACAGCCGACATGGGAGCCAAACGAACCGGAAACCCATTCAATCGTACCGCCTTCCTCCACAACTGCTCTTTTGGTATTGAGGTTATACATATTTTTAGACCAGTTTTCAATGGTCGAATAACGCAGCTTCGCATTTTTCTTTACATAAAGCTCCACACATCCGGCATGAAGATTGGCTACATTATATTTCGGAGCCGAACATCCTTCGATGAAATGCAGGCTTGCACCTTCATCGACAATAATCAGGGTATGCTCAAACTGTCCTGCGCCTTTTGCATTCAGACGGAAATAGGACTGCAGCGGAATCGATACCTGCACTCCCTTGGGCACATAAACGAAGGAGCCGCCGGACCACACTGCCCCATGCAGTGCCGCAAATTTGTGATCCCGTGGTGTCACCAGCTTCATAAAGTGCTTACGCACCATATCTGCATATTCGCCCTTTAAAGCGCTTTCCATATCTGTGTATACGACACCCTCTGCTTCCACTTCTGATTTTACATTATGATAAACCAGCTCGGAATCGTACTGGGCGCCCACACCGGCTAAAGACTTCCGCTCTGCCTGTGGGATTCCCAATCGTTCAAAGGTATCTTTAATATCCTGCGGCACATCCTTCCATGATCCCTGCATCCTGGTATTTGGCCGTACATAAGTGGCAATATGGTCAATGTCCAGACCTTCGATAGAAGGTCCCCAGTCGGGAATGGGCATTTCATTATAAATTTGCAGGGATTGAAGACGAAACTGCTGCATCCACACAGGATCATCCTTTTCCTTCGACAGCTTGTCCACAATTTCCGGAGTCAGACCCTCCTCCATACGATAAGCATCTTTTTCTTCATCACGGATATCATAGATGCTGCGGTCAATATCATCTACCTGACTTTTTTCTCTCATTTTACGCACACCTTTCTTTCCGGAATTCATGGCTGTCCCCAACCTCATCCGGAACTACTTTTACCCGGCACTAATTGACTGCTGTGAACTCCTCAAATCCCTTTTCATTAATTGTATCTACCAGAGAAGCATCTCCGTTTCTGACAATTTTTCCTTCATCCATAACATGGGTAACATCCACATGCAGGGATTCCAGAATTCTGGTACTGTGCGTGATAATCAGAAGGCTTCCCTTGCACTGTTCCTTATATAACTGGATTCCTTTGGAAACCGTCCGGACGGCATCGACATCAAGACCGGAATCCGTTTCATCCAGAATCGCAAGCTTGGGCTCTAACATCAGCATCTGCAGAATCTCTGCTTTCTTTTTTTCTCCTCCGGAGAAACCGACATTCAGATCACGCTCTGCATAGGATTCATCCATGGAAAGCAGCTTCATAGTCTCCGAAAGCTTCTTCTTAAAGTCCCACAGACGGATCCGCTTTCCGGTCTTTTGCTCCAAAGCACTGCGGATAAAGGCACTCAGCGTTACTCCGGGAACCTCCAAAGGATTCTGGAAGGATAAGAAGATTCCCTTCTTCGCACGCTCATCCACCGACAATTCGGTAATCTCTTCTCCATCAAAAAGAATGCTGCCGGAAGTAACCGTATAACGGGGATGTCCTGTAATGGCATAACCCAGTGTCGATTTACCCGTTCCGTTCGGCCCCATGAGCACATGCGTCTCATCGCTTCCGATGGAAAGGTCCACTCCGTGCAGGATTTCTTTATCTTCTACATTCACATGTAAATCTTTAATTTCTAACAAAGTATGTTTTGACATTTGCTTTTCCTCCTGGTCTTCTCTGAGGCTCATTGTACATACAACTCGCAAATCCGCACTTCGTGCTCTTCATCCTGCTTCGCAGGATATTTGCTCGTTAATGAGCCCAGAAAACCAAATGTCTGCTTCGCATCCGCTTGGTTTTCTCTGAGGCTCATTATATACCCATTTACCTACCACGTAAATAGGTTATTTAATAGTTTTTACTTTTCTTACACTTTCCTGTGGCACCGCATAACTCTTTTCCTAAAAAAATATGCAGATTTACGAGCGTAATCTGCACATTTTTATTTCACATTTAAACATTGCCAAATAACCTTTTATTAGTCCGGATATTTAATCAGATCAAAAAGCTTTCCATTCTCACCAAAGTCACGTGTTCCCTCTAATTTCATGCCAAGATGCATATACTTGTCGCACTTTGATTGTGCATCGGTATCAAGAATTACCGGAACATGGAGACGGTTCCCTTCTGCAAAAGCCATATCCAGGAGCTTCCGCATATAGCCCTGTCCCTGATATTCTTCTGTTACGCATACCAGACCTACAAATATGTATGGCTTCTTTTCCTTATCCATGCGGTCCTTCAGATCCGGCCCACCCTTCGACAACACCTTGAAAAACTGCACCAGTTCCTTAAAATTCATTGACTGGAACAATCCCTTTACCAGTTCCATACCGGCTTTCAAGCTTACCTTCTGTCCGGGCAGCTTATAGGCAATGTAGCCTTCTCCGCGCTCACTTGTGGTATACAGCATACCACCCTTCAAAGCCATACGCACATAACTGTTAATATAAACCGCTGCTGCTTCCTGACTGCGGTAACACGATACCAACCCCTTTTCTTCACCATAATCATAATAGCCAAACGCATGACCAATTTTCCGGATTTTGGATTCCTCAAGTTCTTTGATATGCATTGCTTCTTCTCCTTACACAATTTTTAATTATAGGTTAGTCAATACTAACCAATATGTCAATAGATAACATGCATTCATCATGCATGCCACATAGTGCCTATATATACTGATCTCCTCAAACTGATCTGTGAAATACTTTATACAGGCATCCTTTATAATAGACTTAATTCATTTCCCGTAACATAAGCCTCGAGAGTTTTCAGAATCATCTGGACACTGTTCTCAAAGGAAGTCTGCACAAAGGTCTCACGGAACTTCCACATCGCATAAATGGATTTCATCAGATTCATAACCGTTCCATAATCCACATCGGGACGCACATCACAAATCAGCGTCAGCCATTGCTTTAGCTGATCCTTCTGTCTTCTCATTTACATATTGCATAAGTGCGTACAGATACTCTTCCTTCGAAGAATAGAATAGATAAAAGCTTCCCTTTGCAATCCCGCAGTTCCTGGTAAGCTTATCCACTGTAGTTTTCTGTATCCCATATTCTTTAATCAATTTAATTCCCGCAAGAAAAAGCTCTTCCCTGATCTTTTCCTGTTCCTTTTCCGTAAATCCTGCCGGCATAATTCCTCCTATGACGAAATGTAATCCTCTTTCTTTTCCTTCTTTCGACGGATGAGAAACATCGCAACTCCCGCACCGCAGATAATGAAATACCCAAAAATGCTGATCACATCCGGTACTTCCCCTAAGAAAATTATGCCAAGCAATGCGGCAAATACAATCTGTGTATAGTCGTATACCGACAACTCACTGGCCGGTGCATAGGTGTAGGCTGCTGTAATCGAGAACTGGCCCAGTGTTGCAGACAATCCTGCCATTAAAAGGGATCCAAGCTGCCACCACGCAAGCGGCTGGGGATTCCAGATAATGAACGGGATGGCACATACGCAGGAAAACACCGAAAAGCAGAATACAATCAACGGCCCCGGAGCTCCATGCTTGCTTGCAATCCGCACGTTCGTATAAGCAAGTCCTGCTCCCATTCCACCAATCAGACCGATAAACGCCGGAAAGGTTGCAACACTGTCAAAGCCCGGACGCAGGATAAACAACGCCCCGATAAAAGCCACAATAACACAGATCAGCTGATACGGCTTGATCTTTTCTTTCAACAGGAAATAAGAAAAGATAATGGCAAAAAAGGGAGATAATTTATTAAGCATTGACGCATCCGCAATATACAGCTTGCCGATTGCATAAAAGTTTGCAAAAATCCCGATCGTTCCAAAAAGAGAACGAAAGAAGATGTATTTCCCGGATCCTTTCGGAATGTAAAAAGGAATCTTCTGCTTTTTCATCGCAAGAAAAGCAAAGAAAATTGCCACAAGATTCCGGAAAAAGCTCTTTTCAATCGCCGGTAAATCTCCTGCCAGCTTCACAAACAGATTCATAAATGCAAATCCAAAAGCCGCAAGAATAATATAAAAAATTCCTTTATACTTGTCATTGATTTTCATATGATATGTCATTACCCTCTCTCATAAACTAAAAGCAGGGTTCCATCCTCTACCGATACCATCGCATGTTGTCCGATAAAGGAATTACTTACACCCAGCGCAAAATCAGAGGTCAGGCTCCCGGCATATTCATATTTCAGTCCCCGTATGACCACGCCGTCTGCCTTGTCGCTCAGACAGATCACCGACAGGCTTCCCTTAAGAGCAGGCGAAAATGTTTTACAGCCGTTCCACAGAATTTCCATCCGGATGCCGTCACCCATCATCTGGATCTGGCAGCCCTTTTTCGCATAATGGGTCATCAACTGTACATTCGCAAACGTATGGGAAACCCGTGCTCCACCGCAGCCGCCATAAATCAGGATTTCATGGTATCCCTCTTCATAAGCCTTCGCTACGGCCAGTCCCATATCCGTGTCATCCTTTTCGACCGGAACAACCTCATTCGGAATCTCTTCGATTGCCGCTTTCACCACCTCTTCGGTAAGGACTTCATCATACTCCAACGAATCCAGATCTCCCACCAGAAAATCCGGATGTATCTTATTTTCTAACAAAAATCTTAATCCACCGTCAGCCGCAATTACATAAATATCCTTTTTCATTTCCGGCTTACGGCATCCGCTGTGGCAGGTTGTACAGTCATGGGTACAGTTTGCATCCTGCGCTCCGTAGCCTGCCCATTTTAACAATGCAAGTAATTGTGCAGCTTCATTTCCCATCGGGGAAGCGCCGATGATGATGGCCTGTTTATATTTTCTGGTAATTGGATTCATGACCTTTCCTGCCTTTTTGTTATTATCCTTTCATTTACAACTTATTTGTATTATAAAGAAAGCAGCTGTTACTATCGATTAATAAAAGAAGGATCCTCTTCAATCAATTCAATAAATGCCTGTGCCACATCCGGATCAAACTGTGTTCCTTTTCCGCGTTCCAGTTCTCCGATTGCATACTCTATACTTAGTCTTTCCTTATAAGCTCTGCGTGATACCATGGCATCGAAGCTGTCGCATACGGCAAGAATTCTTCCCACAAACGGAATCTCTTTTCCTTTGATTCCGTTTGGATAACCCTTTCCGTCATAACGCTCATGATGGGACAAAACCGCCGGAATCACATAATTCATGTGCGGCAGAAAATGGATCATTTCAACCGACTTTTCCACATGAGTTTTAATGATCTCATATTCTTCCTTCGTAAGTTTTCCCTTTTTCTTTAGGATATCATCCTGAATTCCGATTTTTCCAATATCGTGAAGCAGTCCTGCCACTTTAGCAGTTTGTATATCTTCCTTCGGAAGTCCCAGCTTAATTGCAAGTCGTTCGGCATATTTTGAAACATTCTCCGAATGCTCAAAGGTAAAGGAATCCTTGGCATCAATTGCCGCCATAAGGGCAAAAATCGTCGGTGATACCTGATTATATCCCTTTTCATTATCCTGCTTCTTTTCCTCTGAATGCTTCTTTTCATATACTTCAATACAGTTCTTGCCATTTTCCTTCGCATAAAACGAAGCACGTCTGGCCTGCCGGAACAATTCTGTTGCATTCTCTGCAAGCAGCGTATCGCAGGCAATTCCAATACTGAAGGTAATGAGCTGGATTACATTCGGCTTATCCTCTGTTGATTCGAGCATCACACTCTGAATCTGCTTTGCAAATGAAATCAGGTTATCTTTCCGGTTATCCTGCATAATAATCAAAAACTCATTGCCACCCACACGGAATACCTGCATATCTTCATCTGCAAGATTCTGCATCTGCTTTGCCGCCCAATGCAAAACCTCATCTCCCATACTTTCCCCGTACAGATCGTTATACAGCTTGAAGTTATCAATATCCAGATAAATCATTCCTGCTGTGTGAGTCCTGATATCTAATTTCTTAAGACATTCACGGCAGTAATTCCAGTTATACACCCCGGTCGGCGCGTCATGAATCGATACCTGATACAGTTTTTCATAGGCACAAATGCTCTTTAACACACCGGATACACTATTTCCGATCTGCCGGATACAATCTACCTCATCATAAATAAATCTGTTTTTTCTATGAAGCTCTACATATAAAAATCCATAAGTCTGATTATCGTATTTAAAAACGGCAAATGCAGGATCCTTATAAATCTTACCGCTGCCAAAGAGCTCACGGATCCGTGCCTCTTCTTCCTCCGTTAATCGTTGATCTCCCTTTTCCATACATTCTGTAAAGCGTCCTTCTTTTTCCTCAACAATATGCACATCGGAGTCAACTACTGCGGCACTTAAGGTGTCACGAATCATCTGATACAATTTCTTTTTACTTACAACGGATGTTACTTTATCCTGAAACCCGGTAAGATGATCCACAATATGTTTTTTCTTTTGCGATAAGACATATTCCACTCTTTTCCTTGCAAAAGCCAGAATAAAAATACACCAGAAACATTCCGCAATCATAAACAACACGATGGTCTGCCGGTCCATGCTGGTGATCGATACGGATAACATATGATCAATATTCCATTCCCAAAACATGATGGGAATAAATGCAACGACTGTTGCTATGAAATAAACAGCCCCTGCCATAATCCGCAGTGATACCGAAAAGAAATACTGTTTGTAAACCACATAAACAAGGCTGATGGCCATGCACACACCACCAAGCGCATCATAGGGTAAATCTTTTCCCCACGGCAGAAGACAGGCAATATTTCCGGCAAAAAGCAAAAGGATTCCCACTAATAAGGGGCTGAGCTTACGCCGATATTCATATTGCGTTCCGATTTTGTTATGAGCAAGCACTGTCACGTAAATTAAAAGTAACAGCTCTGCTGCAATCCAGACCCACATAGCGCCTCTGGCATGATACACATAGGAAATACTGCCATCAGGCAGTAACTGTGTCTCCGGAACAGGAAGAAGGAAGCCTGTAAACACATTCAGGACAAAAACGATCAGAGTGATCAGCATACAGCCATTCAAAAACCTTCCTTTTCCTGTAATTTCAAGGACACAAAAAAGAAATCCATAAATCGCTATGGGAATAATAAACAGACCAAGCATGGAAAACTGATACCAGAACGCTTCCCCGGGACTGATTTGCAGACGCATCAATACAGATCCAACGGTCCAACACAAAAGTGCAATTAAGGTTACCCTCAGATAATATACTACTCTTTCATTTCTGGGAATACTGATAAAGCAGGACAATAAGAATAAATAACATGCAAAAGTTCCCACAGAAATGACCATATAAAAATTTCCATCCATAAACAGGCTCATTAAGTCTTTCATAATCTAAATTTCCTGCCTTTGTAATTTATCCATGCACATAATCCTCAATCGCATGAATAGCTTCTTCGATTCCGTTCTCCTGACGGATCTGTCCGGAAAGCTCTGCTGCCCGTTTTTCATACTTTCCACTCGCAAGATCAAGCAATGCTTCCTTTAACTGATCCTTTGTACAAAGCTTCTTTCTTATATATAATGGTTCCGGTCCAAGTCCCAGTTCGTGTACTGTTCTTCCATAATACCACTGATCCAGCGCCAATGGAATAATTAAGGTCGGACAACCTGCCCAGATGCCGATACCGTTTGTCGTACAGCCGCCATGATGAACCACCGCCTTTACCCGCGGGAATATGTAGCTATAAGGAATCTTATCTACGAAGTGCAGCTTCTCTGTATTTTTCTTCTCCGGTATCTGGAATGCCTGAACAACCGCTTTGATTCCGGTTTCCTTCAATGCCTCTATGGTCCGCACCTGTAATTCTGCCAGTTCCCTCGACTCTGCCTTGCCAAATGCAACAAAAATGGGCTTTTCTCCCTCTGTTAAAAATTTGTTTTTATTTTATAAAGCTCCTCCGTAGCAAGTCTTGTTTTTGCTACAAGATTCTCCCCGTTCTTCGGAAAACAATAGTACTGCACCTGTGCATCACCAATGCTGATCATATCTCCGATTTCATACCAGTAAAAATCCGAATAAAGACTGTAAGAAACCTGTGGCGGCTGCTTATAATGCAGCTTTCCGTCACACCCTGTCAGGTCAAACCCATCCGATGTATGCAGAAGTCGCCCCTCTCCTACTTTATATACACATTTCGTATCTACCAGCATATAGATATCCACTTCAATATCTAACTTATAGCTTCCATCTTCAAGTTCTTTTTTGACACATTCCCTTTCCCAGCGATACCAGTCCGGAATATGCGTAAAGCGTGTTTCTCCCCTGTGTGCTTTCAGTTCACCGGTCTCTGACAGCTCATAACTGCTCTGACACTGCAGACAGATAATTTTCGTGCCCTTTCCTTCCATCCTGCCCTCCGACTGGCAATGGGGACAGCGGTAAAGCACTCTCTGTAAGCCATCCGCACGAAACGGTTCTTTCACGATAATTCCCTGTTCCTGCTGTTCCCTGAAGTAATCAAATGAAAAGGCCTGCCTTAAGATCTCATTGATTTCTTCTACCGACTTCTGTGCAATCTCCTCCGGGGAAAGCAGATAATCCATTTTTACGGATACCCTGGTGCGGCGTAACTGCAGCCCATTGTACAGCGGATCACGCAAAAAAGCCCCATTGGTTCTTATCATAACAACCGGAGCTTTCAATAACTTAATACATTTTCCAAGACTATGAGGAAGCGGCGTCTGTGTTCCATCAAAGCTATAGCTTGCCTCGGGATACATCAGGACAGAAGCATGTAACTTCTGAATTGCATACCGCATATCCTTAATGAGAGTAATGTCATTGATAAACTTTTTCGCAGGGATACAACCCAGAAGCCGCATCAGAGACTTCTTTCCAACGAATCCGTCCAACGTGCAGACAATATGATACTCCCTGTCGGCAAGCAGTGTTGCAGCAATCTTTAAATCAATGAAGCTCGAATGATTCATCAGTACAAGACAGGGCTCCTGATCCCCTAATTGTTCCATCCCTGTCTTTTCATAAGAAAAGTGGATTGCCTTTAAGTCAAAATAAGAAATTGCCTTCAAAAGCTTCCGCATGATCCCAGACTGCCTCATGGGATTCTCATGCTTCTCTCTCGGCAATGCCATTACTTCTTCGTAACTCTTTTCCTTTGTTCTGATTTTCATACTTCCCCTTCACATATGCCCATTGATATATCTTATTTTATCCTTGTAACATGGAAATTACAACACTCATCTCCCTGTGCCAGTGTTTTAGTGCGGTGTAGCTGCCCACCCTCATTCCGATAGTTTCTCTCATCCATATTGCACAGACACGGAACAAACTCAAAACAGTTTTCCCGCTTGCCAAGCTTGCAGATACCGCATTCCGTATAGGTATTGTAAAATTCATCGACCCCCTTTTCATAATGAAACTTCCAGTCCAGTTCATAGGTCGATGTCTGGCTTGCAATACTTTCTCTTACTTTCTGATCCTGTACCTTGTCTGTAAACAGGGTACACTTTTTATTTTTGTGTGCCTTGATCATAAATGGTGAATCAAAAACCGCCGTGACCATCTCATTCACAATAGCAGGATTGATTTTGTCCGGTTCTGCTTTATGTAAAGAAAAAACAAACGCCGCAATATACAAATTCATTTCCAGGGAACTGCCCCCGATATCCGGTGTCCTTAAAAGCATCGCCTTATATTCCTGTTTTACCTTCTTCTTATATTTCTTCATATCCATATCCGGACACAAAACGGAAAGCCTTGCCAATGCCGATTTAAAACATAACAGTTCTACTGCCTTTGCATAAATTCCATACTTTAACATTGCATCATCAGTCCTTTCTTTCCCTTATGCAACTATTCTTCCCGCCACTCTTTTAATGCAGCAGATAATTTTCTGTCAATATCCTTTCTGGTTGCTTCGCATTCCTTCGGATAATCCTTTGCAGCTTTAAAAACAAACCGCAGCACAAATTTAAGTCCTACAGGCAATGCCTTACGAAGCAGGGATTCCGGCAGTACAAAATGCGTTCCATGCTCATATACAAGCGGCACATATTCGCAGGTGTGAGGATGCTCTTTTAAACGCTGATCCATACGACGGATATATTTTCCGGTCTCCCAGAAAGAATCATCCTCGGCACCTATGAGGAACAGCTTCCCTCTAATATTCTCAACCTTGATCATTTCCTCTTCGGTATGTTCCCTTGCCTTTTCGGAATCAATAAACAGACAGGTACTGCGTTCAAAATCTCCGGAGCCTTTGGTCTCTTCCTGAATCTTCTGCCAGTATACCGGATGTTCATATACAAATGGCATGTAAGGAAGGGGCTTTCCCTGATAAGAAAGAGTGGAAGCGCCCGGAATCGGCCATTCCCCGCATCCATCCTTTTTCCCCTGTTCAAATCCCTGCCACACAAAATCACTGGGAGTAAGTCCGAAAGTCAACGTAATATCCGGGAAAAGAGAAGCTGCAACAAGAGAATCCATGCCCGCAGTACTCATTCCCATAATTCCGATTTTCCGGTTTCCGTTGTTCTTCAGCCACTTAATCGCTGTTTCAATTCTTTCCATCGGATAATTTACATGACTGTAATTTTTCTTGCCCGGAGACATGCAAAGCGCATTTACCCCGTTTTTATGTAACCATTTAACACCACACTTTGCCATGTAATCATTCGGATCATCACCAAACAATCCAATAACTGCACAGTCGGAACCCTTTGGATTTTCGTAATACGTTCCATAGAAACCATCTTTTTCTGTTTCAAAAAATTGTTTTTTCATGTCTTTTCCTCCAGCATCACTTTCAAAAATCTGTCAACAATAAAACCAATTTCATGTTAGTATACACTAACTTCATTGTCAACTATCTGCCGGTATCACACATAAAAACATTAAATTTCTTTTTCTTCCCTTACCATATTTAACAGATCCATGAGACCTTTTTCTTTGATAATTGCAATTCCCTGTTCCTCATCTCCAAGGACGATGAGATTATCTCCCGGCTGGATGTCGAAAATCTTTCTCGCCCGTGCCGGAATCACAATCTGTCCTTTATCACCGACTTTAACGGACCCAAACATATGCTTACCCTTAGGTGGAATCTTCATTCCTTTGTTTTCAGCCGGATCATAATTTGCAAGATCATCCAACGAAACACCAAAAAAATCCGCAATCATTTTGGATTTATTAATGTCCGGAACCGACTCCCCTGTCTCATATTTTGACAGTGTCTGTCTACTGATACCGATCTTCTCTGCAAGCTGCTCCTGTGACATGTTATGTAGTTTCCGTAATGTAATCAGATTTTCCCGAAACATGGTCTTTCCTCTTATTTCCTGTGCTATTTCGATAATCTTCTATTATTTTAAATAAGTATATCACATTTTTCGTTATCCCTTGACACAAAAATATACCATTACTATAATAACTAGCAAATGCTCGGAGGGCGAGTTGTTCAGAGAAGCGACAGCCGGATAAGAGGCAGATTGAAATATCTGTTTCTTGTCATTATCCGAACCTATGCGTTGTCATTTTGTAATTAATATCTTTCTGAATTCTATTTTCCAGCGTCTTGTCTGCTATATCGGAAATCGCAGTATGGTGCACCCTCCGCGATTGTTCTTGTTCTTACTAATTTCATATTCATAATGTCTGCAAGCACATAATCCATACGGCACAAATAAGGTGCCAGCTCCGGACACCCTTCATCCTGACACAACTTGCACGCACCACATTCGTGATAGTCATATCCCAGATCATATTCTCCATTTCCCGGCAGAATGTCAACGACCCAGTCATTTTCGTATTTATGCTCATGGCTGTCTGCAGACCATTGTAACCTTCCCGGCATCTTCTTCGGATCTAAATATTGATCGACATCTCCTATCACTTTGTGGAACAGCTTCGATGCACACAGACCATCCCGGAATATTTCATAATTCTCCTCTGCTGATTTTCCAGTACCCCGGTTCATTGCAATAAAATAACTTGTCATGATGTATGAGCTGAGAAGTCTGGATTTTCCAATATCTTTTGCCCTCTTAACAATCTCCTCATACGCTTTATCAATTTTCTTAGGAATGTCCTTTGAAAACCCTCTTTTCTTCAACTCCGCTTTTATCGCACTATGATAAAAATGATAGATCATTTTTACATTCATCGTATTTTTCATGTTCTTTGCTCCTTTGATAGTTCACTTTTCAAACTTATATAAAAGCATCATACGGTGCTTTATCATCAAATGGCTTCTTTCTGCTAAATTCTGCAGATTCATCAATATGTGCAAATATATTTTCTGAGTATTTTCTGATACCACTATGTCCTGTACAAACATATTCTGGCTGAATTTCAACAATCCGTTCCTTTAATTTCAACAATGATTTTTTGTTCATATTATTATATCAACGAGGCGTGCCGACGTCTACGAATTCATAGGCCTTTAGCCTAGCCTATTTCATCGCAGGCGTCGCCTTATAAAAAAAAAGATAATGTGTCTTGGTCTGCGAGTAAACTCGCACAATTCACATTACCTCTTTTTTTGCACGTCTCGTGCCAATTCGAATGTTCCCTGCGGGAATCGAACCCACAACTACAGCTTAGGAGGCTATTGTTATATCCATTTAACTAAGAGAACGAAAACCTACGGAAAATTGATGTAACCCTGCATCCAGATCGTTCCTTTGAAACGACGTCCAACAGCAGGTTCACCAAACAAATCCGCTCTGTTAATACAAACATCAAATTGTAAATCATTACAACTCAATATCATAACACAAATTTCTTCATCTGTAAGCGTATTTTTTACAAAATTATAATCAATTATTTCTCCAAGGACAGAATACTGGTCGCATTCTACTCCATATGGCATAAAATAAGTATCTACCAGTGTGAAAACGTCTTCCTTATGAATCCGCTTGGAAATAGCAGAATAGGTATCCATGTCATCCAGAGTGAGATTTTCAATGGCTTCCTCATCTCCGTTGCGCGCCGCATTCAATAACTGGCTGCGGTCACGAAGCGTCTGCTGGTTACGAATCAGATCTTTCTCCGTTTTCTTTAACGGCATCATAATTGTACCGGACAAAGAAAGTGCAGAAAGAGTCAGTGTCGTTCCACGGATCGGCAGATTATTTGAATTCTTGGCCCTTACATAAGGAATCATATTCTGAAGATAAAAAATCAGTGAAACTCCAATACGGACATCATCGCAGACTCCGGCATAGGATTCTAAAGCAGCATGACGTTCTATAGACACATCTTCCTGCGTGGTAATATTATTTCCACGTAAAAATGGAAAATAATATTCGTAAACAAATTTATCATCTTCGTCAAATTCACCGCATACCGTAACACCAATATTAGGGGCGAATTCTTTGCTGAATGATGCAAGCAGTGTTTCGTCACCGTTTGAAGTATATGCTCTTTCTTTTCCTTCTACAACTACATCCGTCAAAAGCTTCTGCAGCTCCTTCCGGTTCCAGACTTCGCTAAAACCGATTGCTCTCATATATTTATGCAAAGAATTCACCTCCTTATCTGTCTCAATGTTTCATATCAATTATTCTGACATTCGTTTATCTGACAATAATTAAGATCCATACACAGTTCAGTAAACTATGAGCATAATACACATATTTACCGGATCTCTGTCATACCACCCATGTAAGGACGAAGTACCTCAGGGATACGGACGGAACCGTCTGCCTGAAGATTGTTCTCTAAGAATGCAATTAACATTCTCGGAGGAGCAACTACGGTATTATTTAAGGTATGTGCAAAGTACTTACCCTTTTCTCCATTAACACGGATCTTTAATCTTCTTGCCTGTGCATCTCCAAGGTTAGAGCAGCTTCCGACTTCGAAGTACTTCTTCTGTCTCGGAGACCATGCTTCTACGTCATAAGACTTCACCTTCAGATCGGCCAGGTCACCGGAACAGCACTCTATGGTTCTTACCGGAATATCCATGGACCGGAATAAGTCTACCGTATTCTGCCATAATTTGTCAAACCACATTGCAGAATCTTCCGGCTTACATACAACGATCATTTCCTGCTTTTCAAACTGGTGAATACGATAAACACCACGTTCCTCTAAGCCGTGAGCTCCTTTTTCCTTACGAAAGCAAGGGGAGTAACTGGTTAAAGTCTTCGGAAGCTCTGCTTCCGGTACAATCGTATCAATGAATTTACCAATCATGGAATGCTCGGATGTTCCGATCAGGTATAAATCTTCTCCTTCGATCTTATACATCATGGCATCCATTTCTGCGAAACTCATAACGCCGGTAACTACATTGCTTCGGATCATAAAAGGAGGTACACAGTAGGTGAAACCTCTGTCAATCATAAAGTCTCTTGCATAAGCAAGTACTGCGGAATGAAGTCTTGCAATATCACCCATCAAATAGTAGAAACCGTTACCTGCAACCTTACGGGCACTGTCTAAATCAATACCGTTCAGTCTTTCCATAATATCGGTATGATAAGGAACCTCAAAATCAGGAACAACCGGTTCACCATATCTGGTAATTTCAACGTTTTCCGAATCATCTTTACCAATCGGAACACTGGGATCAATGATATTCGGAATGACCATCATAATCTTGGTGATCTTTTCTTCCAGTTCCTTTTCTTTCTCTTCCAGTTCAACAAGTCTCTTTGCACCTGCTGCAACCTCTGCCTTCTTCTGCTCTGCTTCTTCCTTCAGACCCTTTGCCATTAACGCACCGATTTCCTTGGAAATCTTGTTACGGTTTGCACGAAGATCATCGGCTTCCTGCTGAGTCTTACGGCTTTCTGCATCCAGCTCAATTACCTCGTCTACCATAGGCAGCTTGGAGTCCTGAAATTTCTTCCTGATATTTTCTTTAACTGCTTCAGGATTCTCCCTTAAAAATTTGATGTCGATCATTTCTATTTCCTCCTAATAATTATTCCAAAACTTTTTCAATAAATACGTTGTTAATCTTAACTAAATCAATAATATCATGATTTTTCAATTCGATCACGGGACGATCGGAAAATTCTTTATTTTGTCGAACCACTTTCCCGGTTTGCCCATTCGTAAGAAGCACCGTACTTCCTGCCGGATAAACGGCTGTAAACTGAAGCAGAGCATCTACAATCTCTTTCGGAAAACGTTTCCCTTTATAGATCTTCATATACTCAATTGCTTCGTATACCTTAGTTCTCCGACATCCAATGCCACAGATCATTTCATCAAAGGCATCACATACACCAACAATTGCTGCCTCGTATGGGATTTCTTTTGCCTTCAAAGGATATCCGCTTCCATCGATTCTTTCATGATGAAACAAAATGATACTTTTGCCCGTATCTGAAATCCAGTTTTCATTCTTGACTGCAGAATATCCATAAACCGGATGCTTCATATACTCGGATAACTCTACCTTTGATAAAGAATCCAGATTTTGATTCTGATAAGATATCGTCATATAACGGAGTCCCAGGTCATGCAGCAAAGAACCGACAGCAATGTCATGTACTCGTTCCTTGGCGAGATTTAATTTTAATGCAGTCAGAGTAGCCAGTGAACACAAATTAATGGAATGCTCATAAATATCCGAGCTTCGCTCCTTAATGTCATAGATTTGTTCGATGACATCGTCCTCTTCCAGTATCTTACTGATAATCCCGTCGGCCGTTCCTGATAGCTCAACCAGTTCCTGATTATTATTGTAGGTATGCTTTTCAATAATATTCCTTACCTGTCTCTTAAAGCCCTCTTCAATATCGGATTTCAAAAGGACTACTTCCTGAGTTTTTACCAGTTCTTCATCTTTAACAAAAACCTCCGTGATACCAAGATCACGAATTTTATCGATATATTCCGGACGAAGGACAAGCTCTTCTGATAACAGGATCTTGTATTCTTTTGTTAAAATAGGTTTGGCTAATACTTCTCCACCCTTCAAATTATCGACTTTAACAATCTTCAATTACTCATCATCCCCTACTGCCATTTTCAAAGCAGCTTCTTCTTCTTTGCCAAGATCAATCATAGCCTTACCATTGATGATCTCTTTTGTGTACGTGTAACATCCCTCTGTACTATGGACAGAGTTTAATATGAAACCACTATTCTCTTCATCCAGCATACATAAACAAAAACTTAACTTACCACCCATTTGCTGAAAAGCGTCGTATTTCACAATACCAATCTTCTGAATGGTAGATTCCAGTTTCTTATATAATGTCCGGATATCTTTTTTATTCTTATCAATGGATGCCTTGAAAAATGTATTATCCTCGAACAGTCCTACAATTTCATCTTCCAGACTCTTCGCATCTTTTCCCTTCATAAATTTCTGATACTTCTTATTCAATTTACGAATAGCACACATATTAATAATATTAAGAACCAGCGATATTAACAAAATGACTGCAAGAACCAGAATAATAATTCCAAGCTCTGCATTGCCCATACCAATCGTTGCAAAAAACGCGTTCATATTCTTAAGTACCTTTCTTGTTACATAACCCTTTCTTTTCCCTATCTGGAAAGTAAATCCATAATTTTTTCCAGATCTTCATGGCTGTAAAATTCAATTTCAATCTTACCGGCACCATTACCTTTTGAAGTAATGGCAACCTTCGTAGATAATTTCTGTTTCAAATTTTCTTCAATATCCTGATAGATTGCTTCCAGACTCTTATCAACAGGATTTGTCTTCTTAACCTTTGCAGGTTTGTTCAGATTCTTTACCAGCTTTTCAACATCACGTACACTCAGCTTTTCATCAAAAATCTGCTGCGCAATTGCATACTGCTGCTGCGGATCTTCAATACTAATTAATGCTCTGGCATGTCCTGTACTGATTAAATCATCAATAATCATCTGCTGCACATCATCACAAAGCTTCAACAGACGCATGGAATTAGTTACTGCTGTTCTGCTTTTCGATACTCTTTCTGCAACTTCATCCTGCTTTAAATTGAACTCTGTCAACAGACGCTTATAAGCTAACGCTTCTTCAATGGGATTTAAGTCTTCTCTCTGAATATTTTCAATCAAAGAAATCTCTACAATTTCTTGCTCTGAATAATTCCGGATAATAACAGGAACCTCTTTTAAACCTGCTTTCTTAGATGCACGCCATCTACGTTCACCGGCAATAATCTCATAATAGGTCTTGCGATCCTGAACAAGAATCGGCTGTAATAATCCATATTGCTTAATAGATTCTGCCAGTTCTTCCAAAGCATCTTCATCAAAATTCTTACGAGGCTGTTCACGATTCGGTTCCACTTTTGTAATATTTACAATCGTAACAGGACCTTCTTCATGAGCTGCTTCGTTAGCACCGGGTTTTGCCGCTACTTTTTTTGTTTCATCTTCCAACTTATTTGGAATTAAACTATCTAACCCTTTTCCCAATCCACGTTTTGCTGCCATATTATTTTCCTCCATTAATTACTTCTTCTGCTAATTGCATATATGCTTCTGCTCCTGCAGATTTTGGATCATAAGCATTAATTGGCATTCCGTAACTTGGAGCTTCCGCCAATCGAATATTTCTCGGTATTAATGTCTGGAATACTTTCTGACTTAAATTACTCTTAACATTTTCAACAACCTGCATAGAAAGATTGGTTCTTGAATCATACATAGTGAATACAACACCTTCAATATCCAGATCCGGATTCAATCTTTCCTTTACCAGATTAATTGTATGTATTAACTGACTTAATCCCTCCAACGCATAATACTCACACTGAATTGGAACTAAAACCGTATCTGCTGTTGTCATCGCATTAATTGTCAACATACTTAAAGAAGGAGGACAATCAATGATAATATAATCATAGCTATCTTTGATCCACTCTACTTCTCTCTTTAAAATATATTCCTTACGATCTACACCAATCAGTTCAATCTCTGCTGCAGCCAGATTTACATTGGAAGGAATAACGGATACTCCGTCTATTACATCGTTTATAATACATTCTTTGATAGAGCACTCACTTAACATTAATTCATAAACTGTATTATCCAGATCATTCTTCTCTACGCCAAATCCGCTGGTTGTATTTCCCTGCGGATCTGTATCAATTACTAAAACTTTTTTTCCCTTTGCTGCTAATGATGCAGATAAATTAATGGAGGTAGTTGTCTTTCCTACTCCACCTTTCTGATTAGCAATCGCAATCGTTTTTCCCATTCGTTTTGCCATTTCCTTTCTTATCACAGTGCATTATTGATTATATCACTTCTGAAAGTGATATTCTAGGATTTTTACTTACAAAAATAAACTTGTAGTCCTATTTTCCTGTTACTACTACATCTAGTGCCCTATTTTAAAGTATTTTCTTTAAATCTAATGTTTCACGCTTTCTATATTTTCGATGTTTCACGGATTAGCTACAAGATTTAGGGGCTATGTGTTTCACGTGAAACATTATCTTGTGACTACGTTTTACAATAACGTTTCATGTTTCACGTGAAACATATCACTTACATTTTAATACAAAATCATTCCAAAATGCAGTATAAATAATGAATTTATATATAAATAAATCGTCTTAAAAAATTAAGTAATTAGTAAGTGAGCAACTATAAAAGGCATTTCCTTTTCCTATGCCCATCATAGAAAATAGAAAGTTATAGCATACAAATTATATGGAAAACTAATACTAATTGCAATAAGCAAATATTTTGTAACGCTTCAATATCAGACATAAACCATCCATACTCGTTATCCAGAAACAAGATATTCTAAGAGCAACCATTTAAATTATTAATCACGGACGCAGACGACCCAACGAACCGTCCAGATTCGATTGTGTCTCGTTCAGCCGTCCATGGCTGAACGCTGCTAATAAAGAAGGTTACTCTAAGAATATCAAAATTTTTTCCAAAGGAGTATGGATAGGTTTACGATCTGATTTAATATACTTTTCAATTATAATTTTATAGAATAAACAGTTACAAATACAAGTAAGTTATATATAATAGATAATAATAGATTTTTAAATTAGATGACTAGTAAATAAAGTACACTAACGAACATCAAATTACTTAAAATAAATACTATATAATAAACTAATGAGGTAAAAGAACATGAGAAGAAAAGACAGAGAAATAAGTTCCAGAGAAGAAATTATAAAAATTATCCAGAAAGAAGGAATATGTCGGTTAGCCATAAAGGATGAACCATACCCTTATATTGTTCCTATGAATTATGGAATTGAAATTGATGGTGAACAGATCAATCTATATTTTCATAGTGCAATGGAGGGAAGAAAAATTGATTTAATAAAAAAAGATAATAAAGTATGTTTTGAGATAGATCGAAATCAAGGACTTGTATATGATACTGAAAAGGACTCCTGCTCTATGCTTTATGGATGTGTTATCGGAAATGGTGAAATTATATTTTTGAATGGAGATGAAAAAATCAAAGCACTTCGCCTGATATTACAACATCATGGAAGGGGTGAAGATTTTCCAATCAGTGAGGCTATGGTAGAAAGAACGATTTGTTTTAAATTAGTAGTGAATGAAGTTACTGGTAAAAAGCATTAAAAATTCTCTCGATATTTAATTTGTTTCACGTGAAATAAATTAATACTTATAAATACAAAGTAACCTGTTTTAAAATTAAAATATGGAGATAAATTTGCCAACCTTTTTAAAAACCTCCGCACTATATTAGTAAGAACGTTCTTAAAAGTGAGGGAAAGCAATGGATAAACAAAAGGCTGACGAACTTATATTTTCATACGTAAGAAAGATATTCGGATTTGCAATGTCGAAGCTTTCTAAAATCGACGAGGCAGAAGAACTTGCGGCAGAAATAACCTTTCAGGTATACTCATCTATATTAAAGCAGGATAAAATTGAAAATCCCGACGGTTACATATTCCGCATCGCACAAAATGTTTATTCAAAACAAATTGATAAAATGTATAAACAAATCGGCAGCATGGTCGCTTAAAACAAGAGTGATGGAACATCTGCTTAATATGGGTGTTCTGAAACAGCCAACAGAGGAGCAGGCAAATGGGCTTTGCACTATTCTGTTTATGAATGAATAAAAATATTAAAATAGACGATATATTAATTATAGTATATCGTCTATTTTTTAACATATATTCAATTTAACACAATACTCAAAAATGATCCACTGGATCATTTTCTCATATGCATGGCAACTCAAAACATCACTTAAAATTAAAACAGTTTTACAATATTATTCCTGATTGCAAAGACAGCCGCCTGGGTACGATCGGAAACATCAATCTTCTTAAAAATATTGGAAATATGATTCTTAACCGTGCGCTCACTGATATTCAAATTCATGGCAATTTCTTTGTTAAACATACCTCCGGAAATCTGTGTCAGAATTTCCAGCTCACGTTTCGTTAAAGCAGCAATCTTCTCCTTATCAATATCACGGTTTACCAACCTGGAATTCAAAGAAGGAATCAGACTTGGCTGAATATAAGAATCACCTTCCATTACAGACTGAATTGCTTTCTTCAATTCCTCCGATCCGGAATCCTTCAGAATATAACCATTTGCTCCGATATCAACAGCCTGAACAAGATATTCTACTTCACTATGTACGGTCAGCATTAAAACCTTAACAGGAATATTTTTCTTTTTAATTTCTTCCAGAACTTCAATTCCATTTACATTCGGCATGTTAATATCAAGTAATAAAATATCAGGAAGAACATGCTGTAACTTTTCCAGACATTCTGCTCCATCACCGGCCTGTTCGATCACTTCAATCGAACCATCAAATTCCAATAACTGTTTAATTCCTTCTCTAATTAAAGCGTGGTCATCAACCAACATTACTTTTGTGCTCATAAAATTCTCCCTCTTTTATCTTATTCATCTGCAGCAATTTCAATTTTAATTTCTGTTCCCTTATTTAGAACAGAATCAATCTGAAATACTGCATGAATAATCTTTGCTCTTTCCTGCATCATAGATATGCCAAAATGATTTTCCTTTTTATTACCATATTCGAAACCAATTCCATAATCTTTAATGGTAACAAATAAATGCTGATCCTTATTCTTTACTGTCAGTTCAATTCGATCTGATTTGGAATGAATAATGGAATTCTGTATAGCCTCCTGAATCATGCGGAATAAAACCAGCAGACTATATTCAGAAATCTTTGTAGAAACCTCATCTACATCTGTTATAAATAAAATATCCGGATTAGATTCCTTTACATTCTGAATAAAGTCATTAAGGCATCTGTCAAATCCTAAATCATTAAATGACATGGGACGGAGATTAAAAATGACCATCCGCATTTCATCAATAATTCCTCTTAAATTCTTTGAACAGGTTTCTAATTCCAATTTTGCCTGAATTGGGTCTTTATCAATATATAAAGAACATAATTCAATTTCATGAATCAAATGAGCCAGATTCTGAACTGTGGTATCATGGAGTTCCCGTGCAATCCGCTGACGATCCATTTCCTGAATATCCAGTAATGCACTGGACAACTCATTGCGATGTGCCTCCTGATCTTTAAAAATCTTTAACTCCTCGATTTTCTTTGACAGTTCTTCAATCTGACTTGCATTCTTTTCATTTTCCTGAGTTAAATGATCGATCTTATCTTTTGCAGATAAAATTTCGTTTTTATAAATGTCCTCCGTATTACGTGGAGAAAAATATTTCATATCTGCATCTGTTTCCATCAATGACTTTAAAAGCGTTTCTGTTTCCTGAATTTCTTCCTGATTCTTTATTACAAGACGATTTAATTCATTTCTTTTTTTCAAAAAAGCATAATATATGTCATCGATAACAGAATTCTCATTTGTGTCCATCATCTTCTCCCATTGATTTCTGCCAAAACAAAGATGTCAAACCTAGTATATGTATGATTTAATACAATAAAACTATACTTACATATATCATATACTAAAAAACATTTTTAGGAAAGTAAAAAAAAATCACATAATTGGTTCCTTGGAAGGTAACCCGGCTTTCCTTGGATATTTCTTCGGTGTGATATCTACTTTTTCAATTATAAACAAATTTCTGTAAATATCCGACTTTGGCAAGTGAAATTCTACCTGATTTTTATAATTACCACCCAGAACCTGAATGGCCTTTCTGGCCTGCTCATACTCTTCCGTTATTTTTTCAGATTTATAAGAAATAAAATAACCCTTCTTCTTCACAAAAGGAAGACAATATTCCGATAAAGTAGCGAGATTTGCAACCGCACGTGATACACAAAAATCATACTGTTCCCTGTATTCCTTTTGCTGTGCCAGATCCTCAGCTCTTCCATGAACTGCCGAGATATTCTTTAAAGACAAGTCAAGAATCACATGATTCAAAAACTTTACTCTCTTATTTAAAGAATCCAGTAAAGTAATCTTCAGATCAGGAAAAACAATTTTTAATGGAATACCGGGAAAACCAGCCCCGGTTCCTACATCAATTAAAGAATACTCCTTTTGTGCAAGATCCGGAACAGCCTGAATCAATGAAACACTGTCTACAAAATGTTTCAAAATCACTTCATCCATTTCTGTAATTGCAGTTAGGTTCATAAAAGAATTCCATTCAATCATCAATTCATAATAAATCTGAAATTGATGAAACTGCTCGTTCGTTAAAGTAATGTGAAACTCTTTTAAAGAATCTGTCAATAAATCCCAGTTGTCCATAAATTATCCTATCTGCCATTTTTCTCTGGCTGCATCCATAAACAAACTATATTAGGATAATAATATACCACATTTTTTTACAAAATGCGCTACTAAATTTATCAAATTATGATAAATTATCCGGATGATGATATTTCCACTGTTCCAGATAAACGACCAGAACCGAAATATCTGCAGGGGAAACACCAGAAATCCGAGATGCCTGTCCTACCGAAACAGGTTTTAAAGCTTTCAGCTTCTGTCTTGCTTCAAGACGCAGACTTTCAATATCATCATAATTAATTTCCGATGGGATTTTTTTCTTCTCCATCTTTTTAAACTGTTCTACCTGGCGAAGCTGCCGTTCAATATATCCCTCATACTTAATTTCAATCTCTACCTGTTCGATCACATCTGCTGGAAGATCCTTCCGGTCCGGATCAATCTCTGCCAGAATTTCATAACTTAATTCCGGACGGCACATCAACTCTGCAAGAGAGACACCTGTCTTTAAGGTTGCACTGTTATGACTTTCAAAGAATTCCTGATTTTTCTTAGAGGCACCAATCAATACATTCTTCAACCGGTTAATTTCCTGTTCAATCAAGGATTTCTTCGTTAAAAGTGCCTGGTACTGTTCTTCTGTAATTAATCCGATTTCATAACCCTTTTCCCGTAAACGGAGATCGGCATTGTCCTGTCTTAACAACAGGCGGTATTCTGCACGGGAGGTCATCATACGATAAGGTTCCCTGTTTTCTTTTGTTACCAGATCATCAATCAAAACTCCGATATAAGCTTCCGAACGATCCAAAATCAAAGGATCCTTCTTTAAAATATATCTTGCTGCATTCACACCGGCTACAAATCCCTGCACTGCTGCTTCTTCATAACCGCTGCTTCCGTTAAACTGTCCACCACTATATAAACCTTCTACTGCTTTAAATCCAAGAGAAGGATAAAGCTGGTTCGGATTGATGCAGTCATATTCAATCGCATAGGCATTCCGGACCATCTTACAATGCTCCAATCCGGGAACTGTCTGATACATGGCAAGCTGCACATCCTCCGGAAGAGAAGAAGACATTCCACCAACATACATCTCATTCGTATGAAGTCCTTCCGGCTCAATAAATACCTGATGCCGTTCCTTATCTGCAAACTTAACCACTTTATCTTCAATGGAAGGACAATATCTCGGCCCCGTACCTTCAATAATTCCGGCATAAATCGGAGAGCGATCCAGATTAGCACGGATAATTTCATGGGTCTTTTCATTTGTATAAGTTAGGTAGCAGGAAACCTGATCAATCTGCACATCTTCCGGATTCGTAGAAAAAGAAAACGGAACAACTCTTTCATCACCAAACTGCTCATCCATCTTGCTGAAATCCAGAGAACGCTTATCCATTCTCGCCGGAGTTCCTGTTTTGAAACGACGCATTTCAATACCCATTTCTTTCAGGGAATCTGTAAGATAGTTGGCTGCCTGCAAACCATTTGGTCCGGTATAAGTAATCGCCTCTCCACATAAACATCTTGCTTTCAGATAAGTACCGGTACACAAAACAACTGCTTTACATTCATAAACAGCACCGGTAAAGGTCTGTACACCAATGATCTTTTTGGAATAATCATTCGGATCTGCATTCGATACTTCTTCCCATAATAGATTACAAACCTCTGCCTGCTTAATGGTCAAATGATCTTGATTTTCAAGTACCTTGCGCATAGAACGGGAATACTCTGCTTTATCTGCCTGTGCGCGGAGTGAATGAACGGCAGGACCCTTGGATATGTTTAGCATCTTGGACTGGATAAAGGTTTTATCAATATTTTTACCCATTTCTCCACCGAGAGCATCCAGTTCCCTTACCAGATGACCTTTGGAAGATCCTCCTACATTCGGGTTACAGGGCATCAATGCAATACTGTCCACACTCACTGTAAAAATAACAGTCTCAAGTCCCAGTCTTGCACAGGCCAGTGCAGCTTCACATCCGGCATGTCCCGCACCAACAACACAAACATCTACTTTTTCACGAATGGTATTCTTATTGGTAATCATGAAATTTATTTCACCTCAACATTATCGTAATGTTCACTTCTTTTATTCACAGGCTTCGCCCATTTTACTGCATTGGTAATAATTCTCTGAATCTGTGGATGATAATAAATCGGATATTCTTCATGTCCCGGCTGGAAATAGAAGATCTTACCCCATCCACGGGTAAAAGTACATCCGCTCCGGAATACTTCTTCATTTGAGAACCATCCTAAAAATACTACATCATCCGGCTTCGGAATATCAAAGTATTCTCCATACATTTCTTCTTTTTCCAAAATAATCGGTTCGGTAATACCTTCGGCGATCGGATGGGAAGGAGCTACACAGACAAGCTTTTCTCTTTCTCCATGCTTCCATCTCACGCACATACTCGTTCCAAGTAATGCTTTCATTGGATTGGAAAAATGAGCAGAATGTAATGCAATCAATCCCATTCCATCTAAAACGTGCTGTTTTACTCTCTGGACATTCTCTTCGGTTACCTCATCATGTGCCTGATGTCCCCACCAGATCAATACATCTGTATCATTCAAAATTTCTTCCGACAATCCCTGATCCTCCATCCGCAAAGTTACACAACGAACCTGAATCTCCGGATCCTTTTCCAAAAACTCACGAATACACTCATGAATTCCATTCGGATAAACCTTTGCCACGTGTTCATATTGAAGTTCTTCCAGGTACTCATTCCATACCGTTACCTTAATCATTAAAATAACCTCCCTTTTTATAACTATCCAGAACCATGCAAAATTACTTTCTGAAAATTTTTTAAAGCTGAATAGTTACTATCATTTATATAAAAAATTACTCATTACCTGAACTGATTCAGCCATGCAGCAGAGGTTTCCATGTCTTTTAACTGCTGGCAGGATCCAAAATGCTCAATTGCAAAATAATCATCATATCCGGAAGATAAGATTTTTTCAACAATTTCTTTCATATGAATACATCCGCTTCCTACCGGAGAGGAATACATCTCTCTTCCTTTAACAGTAGCTTTAGGTGTTTCACTCTTTTTCACTTCAAAGGTCCGGTCCTTACAATGTACATGTCCGATCTGACCTAAAAACTTCGGCAGTACTTCAAGAGAATCCTCTTCGCTGTACAAGAAATTTCCAGTATCAAATGCACATTTGAGTCCATCTACATGAGCAAGGAAAAATTCTAACCCTGCAGCATCCTTATAATATGCCGGAGCATCATCAAAATCTTCCAAAACCATTTGGATTCCATTGTCTTTCGCATATTTTGACAAAATATTCATACTTGTAATCATCTTTTTCACGCAGCGGTTTCTTAAGAAAGAAATTTTCCATTCCTTATCTGTTAAAAATCCTGGAATGATCATAATTTTCTTAATGGAATGATCATCTGCAAAATCAATCAGATCAAATCCTCTCTGCAGATCATTTCCATGGGAATAATCAAAAAATCCATAAATACAACTGACTTCCATATTATGATCCTGAAGCAGCTTAAAGATTTTCTCTTCCTCTTCCATCAATGCTTTATCTTCAATTTCAATTCCTTTGATTCCAAAAGAAGCCACTTTTTTAAAAACCTCATCCATGGGTTGTCCACTTTGTTCTGCAGCCTCCCGGATATGATCATAAAATACCGATATTTTCATCTCAGATCTCCATTTCTATATATTCTCGTAACGGTTCAGCCATGCCCATTCATAAGCTGCCGGATTGTACAGATTGGCTGAACTGTTACATTACTTTCCCATACAGAACTTTGAAAAGATTTCCGTTACCAGATCATCATCGATCTCTTCTCCAATAATTCTTCCCAAAGAAGCATAGGCATTCATCAGATCAATCGAATAGAAATCCTCAGGCATATGATTAATCAGACTGTTCTTCACTTCCTGCAAACTTGACAGACTCTCTGATAACGCCTGCTTATGACGCATATTCGTAATCATCACTTCCTGATCGTTTCCAATTTTGCCCTTAAAGAACAAATCTTCCACTGCTTTCGAAAATTCATCAAATCCGGTATTTTCCTTGGTAGAGGTTTTGATGATCTTCGTCTCACGACTGATCTTTGAAGATAATTCTTCTAAAGATACCTTTGACTCCAAATCGGATTTATTATATAAAATAATACTCTTCTTGTCCCGGATTAATTCTAAAATTTCCAGATCATTTTCATCAAGTGGAACAGAGGAATCAACCACATAAACAATCAGATCTGCATCCATTGCATATTTCTTTGCCTTTGTTACACCGATCTTTTCAACAACATCTTCGGTAGATCGGATACCGGCCGTATCAATCACGTGAAGATTTATCCCGGATAAGCGGATATTTTCTTCTAAGATATCTCTTGTTGTACCGGCAATTTCCGTAACAATCGCCTTTTCTTCACCGGCAAGCAAATTTAATAAAGAGGATTTTCCGGCATTGGGCTTTCCTACAATTACGGTACGGATTCCGTCACGAATGATTTTTCCGTTTTCAGAGGTTTCAATAAGTGCTGTAATTTCTTCAATTAACTGATTTATCTTTTCTTCCAGTTCTTCCGGATAGCCATCCAGGCTGATATGTTCCGGATCATCCAGAGCGGATTCAATAAAAGCAATTTCATAAAGAATTTTAGCACGTAAATCCTTAATTTTATCCGATACACTGCCCTGTAACTGTCTCATGGAATTCTTTAAAGCCATATCATTTTCAGATGCGATAATATCCATTACCGCTTCTGCTTCCGATAAATCAATTCTTCCATTTAAAAAGGCGCGTTTACTGAATTCTCCAGGCTCTGCCAGTCTCGCACCATGTGAAAGCAACAGACCCATAATTTTATTCATAATCAATACGCCGCCATGACAGTTTATTTCCACCGTGTCCTCTGTGGTGAAGCTTTTAGGAGCCTTCATCAGGGAAACCATAACCTCATCTACGATTTCATTCTGATCATTCACAATAAAACCATATTGGATCGTATGACTGCTCATTTTTTCAAGAAGCGGCTGTCGTTTTTTATTTTTAAATAAGGTATTCACAATAGGAACTGCATCATTTCCGCTCACTCTGATAATTCCAATCCCGGAATTACTGAGTGCAGTTGCTACTGCTGCAATGGTATCTGTTGTCATAATTATTTCCTTATATATAGAATGATGGAGGACATAAGTCCTCCATCATTCTATCACATTTTTATACAACTCAAAAGAGCATGTATCTTTACTTTTCGTATTTCTTTAAAGTAACTACAACACGGCGGAAAGGCTCATCTCCTTCGCTGTGAGTTGTAACATATTTGTCATTCTGTAATGCGGAATGAATCACTCTTCTTTCATAAGGATTCATCGGCTCTAAAGAAACAGGTCTCTTGGTTCTCTTAACCTTATAAGCAATGTTCTTTGCAAGATTTTCAAGAGTTTCTTTTCTTCTTCTGCGGTAATCTTCGGTATCTACCTTAACACGGATATAATCCTGTGCATCTTTGTTTACTACTAAAGAAACCAGATACTGTAAAGAATCAAGAGTCTGTCCTCTTTTACCGATCAGAACACCCATATCATCTCCGCTTAAATCAATATCAAGATTATTGTCTGTTTCATCAAACTTGGCATCAATTACTACGGCCATATTCATTGCAGCAAATACTTCCTTTAAGAAATCAACTGCTTTTCCATCTACGCTAGCCTTTACTCTGGCTTTAATGATTGCCGGCTTGGAACCGATTCCTAAAAATCCGTTGGACCCTTCTTCAATAACTTTATACTCTAATTTATCTCTGGTAACTACAAGCTTCTGACATGCTTCAATCACTGCGTCATCCACATTCTTTGCTGAAACTTCAATAAAATCCATGTTTTTAACCTCCTATGAATTATTCTTCTCGTTATACTGCTTCACCATGTTCGCCTTAGCTGCAAGACTTCCCGGTTTTACATTATTCTTGTTGTAATATTCAGTAGACTTCTTAACTGCTTCATCCTTTTCTTCCTGGGACAAATGACTGGTATTGGCATTTGCCTTGGAAGCCATGGATGCTTTCTGCGAAGGAGCTGCTACATTTCTGGTATTCATGGTTGCATTTTTATTTACGGTGTTCGGATCAATACCGGCTTTGATGAGCTTCTTCTTCTGCTTTTCTTCATTCTTCTTAATTACTTCATCAATATCCATCTTATCAATGTGCTTATTAATGAGCACCTGCTGGATGGATCTAACCACCGCACCAACGATCCAGTAAAGTCCCATACCGGAAGGAAGTGTAAAACAGAATACTGCAGACATAATCGGCATGAAGTTGTTCATCATCTTCATGGACTGCTGCATGGAAGCCTGCTGATCAGATACATTCTTATCGTCCTGCTGTACCTGCTGTGGCATCAGCTTTACATTGAGCCACTGGGTAAATGCTGCAAGCAGAGGAATCAATAAAGCTGCAATAATTAATAAAATCTGCGGACCACCCTCTGCATTCCATGCATCACTGATCATGAAAGAAGGAGAGTTTGCAATATTAATTCCAAGGAAGTTGTTAAAGTGGCTGATCTGCTCTAAAACATCCTCATGACCGGTTGCATAAGCAGCAAGATCCTTATTATTCATCACATAAAGAACATCAATAACTGCATTTCTTTCATCTATTGCAAAATTTCTCGCATAAGCAGCTGCAACCTTAAGATTCTGGATTTCAGAAACCTTACCGGAAGCAATAACGGAATCTGCTATGACACCAAACGCATCTCTGATTCTTGTTACATAAGCAGGCATGTTATAAATAACACGATACAATGCAAACAGAATCGGCATCTGAATCAATAACTGTAAGCAGCTTCCGCTCGGTGATACACCATACTTTGCATAAACAGCTTTTGTTTCTGCATTCATGGCCATCATAGATTCATTATCTTTTTTATCTTTATATCTTTTCTGAATTGCCTGAAGTTCAGGATTCATTTTGGCAGAAAGCTTTGAAAACTTCTGCTGTTTAATGGTAAGCGGCATTAACAACAGATAAATGACAATTGTAAAGATAATGATACTCAATCCGATGTTAGGAATCTTAATCAGATTTAAAAACTCGAAAATCGCATTCATCAGATATCCTAAAAGCTTTGCAATAGGTCCTATAATCTTACCGCTATACTGGGTTAAAATAATACCTGTCAAATCATTTCCTCCTAATTTCATTCCATAAATGCTTAAGGTACCGGATCATATCCTCCTTTGGAAAAAGGATTGCACCTTAGTATTCTCCAACAGGCCAATGCTCCACCCTTCAAAGCCCCGTATTTCTGTACGGCCTCAAGTCCATATTCGGAACAGGAAGGATAATAAGGACACTTTGTTGTTTTCATTGGAGAAATAAATTTTCTATAGAATTTAATTAATAAAATCAATACATTTTTCATATTGGATTCAAATTTCTTCTATAATATAAGCTATGATTTCATATCATTTCTTATATGATGAAGCTTTGCAAGATGTAATAATGCGCTTTCCATTTCGTGATAAGAAATTTGAGAAGCACTGTTTCTTACTACGACTACGATATCTAAACCACTATTAAATATACTTTCATGCAGTCGGTAACTTTCTCTGACTAATCTTGCCATTCTGTGTCTGACGACACTATTTCCTACTTTCCTGCTGGCACTGATTCCCAATCTGTTCTGATCTGTATTATTTTCCAAAACATACATAACAAGATATTTGTTGGCATAAGATTTGCCGTTTTGATACACATTCTGGAAATCAATATTTCTTTTTAATGAATCTGAAAATTTCATCATAAATTAAACCCAACATCTCTCAAATCTATCGATTCGATTGTAGAAAAAAAGGCCACATTACGCGGCCTATGCTGACAATACTTTTCTTCCTTTAGCTCTTCTGGCAGCTAAAACCTTTCTTCCACCAGGAGTACTCATTCTGGCTCTGAAACCATGTACCTTAGATCTCTGTCTGTTCTTAGGCTGGAAAGTCATTTTCATGTTGGAACACCTCCTTTACTATAAACCTTATTTATATATAAGGTAAACAAATATCCTCTTAGGAAAATAACAAGTCGATTATATAGGATTAAATGCCGGGAGTCAAGTAAAAAAGGGCTATTTTTTTATATATTTAAAGATATTTTTTATTCATAAAATTCATAGGACAACATATTGATGAACCATTTCTATATCTAGTAATATCAACTTTTTGGGTTAGTTAACGTAAAATAATCCACATAACGTGGATAAGTTGTGGATAACTTTTAATTTATCGACATAATTCTCTTTTTTACGGCGATTTATCCCATAAAACCGTTGTGTATATTGTTGATTACTTAAAAACTTTATTCACAAATACAAAAGTTCCATAATAACTTTATGTAAACTATTTGTAAAATATCTGAAAAACCTGTTAAAAATTTCTTTTCTTATTCTAAATTTATCACAGATATATCATTTGAAATTTTATCAAATTTATATTAAGATAGAGTAGGACAATAATCATCTGTTCTCTTTAATAAGTAAGTAAGGAATTGTAAAATGGATAACGCGAATCAGATCAGGGAAAATTGGGATCTCATCAAAGAAACTCTTCGTGAAGAATACGATCTTTCTGATATTTCCTATAACACATGGGTAAAACCATTAAATTTTAATAATGTAAAAGACGGAGTGGTAACCATTATGATCCCCTCCGATCAGGCGCATGCCTTAAAATATATTTCCAATAAGTACAAAAGCTACTTCCAGGTAACCATTTCCGAAATGATGGATGAAACCTATGATATCTCCTTTATTTTGGAAAAGGACGCAGAAGATGAAATGCTTTCTGCACCCGGAAATGTTTACAACATCAACTATGAGAATGCAAACCTGAATTCCAAGTATCGTTTTGATACCTTTGTCGTAGGAAATAACAATAAATTTGCACATTCTGCTTCTTTAGCAGTAGCAGAATCTCCCGGAGTTGCCTACAATCCTCTTTATTTATATGGAGGAGCAGGTCTTGGTAAGACACACCTGATGCATTCCATCGGACATTTTATTCTGGATCAGAATCCGGATATGAAGGTATTGTATGTAACCTCCGAGCAGTTTACCAACGAAGTGATTGAATCCATCCGTAGCGGTAATGCTGCCAAAATGACCAAGTTAAGGGACAAGTACCGTACCGTCGATGTACTTTTAATCGATGACGTTCAGTTTATTATAGGAAAAGAAAGTACACAGGAAGAGTTTTTCCACACCTTTAATGAGCTTCATTCTGCCGGTAAGCAGATCATTCTTTCTTCCGATAAACCTCCGAAGGAAATGGAAACTCTGGAAGAACGCTTCCGTTCCCGTTTCGAATGGGGATTGATTGCCGATATCCAGCCACCAGATTATGAAACCAGAATGGCCATTCTGAAAAAGAATGCAGAAAGCTATAATAAGGAAATTTCAGAAGAGATCTTCGATTATATTGCTTCTAATATTAAGTCGAATATCCGGGAATTGGAAGGTGCTTTTAACAAAGTCATTGCTTATTCCAAATTAAATAAAGTAGATATTACGTTAGATATTGTAATTGAAACCCTGAAAGATCTGATTTCTCCGAATAAGGTAAAGCAGATCACACCGGATTTAATCATTAATGTAGTTGCGGAACATTACGGAGTAAAGCCTGAAGATATTAAATCTCCCAGACGGAATTCCGAATTTGTTCTTCCAAGACAGGTTTATATGTATGTTGCCAGCAAGCTTACGGTAGAATCCCAGCAGAATATTGGCAAGTATATTAATAAGAAGGATCACACTACAGTTATCCACGGTATCAACAAGATTTCCACCAAACTTGAGAATGACGAAGAACTTCGCAATAATGTGGAAATTATTATGAAGAAACTTAATCCACATTAATTCAGAATTACTCACAGGTTAAAAATGAAATATCCACGTGTTTATCATTTCATTTTTAACTTATAAATAGTATAATAAAAGAGTTATACACATATCTACATTGCTTAATAAGAATCTTACTAAATATATTATTAATTAATTACTACGAAAGGGAGCCTGGTCGGATGAAATTAGTATGCAGTAAATCAAATCTTTTAAACGGAGTACAGATTGTTTCCAAAGCTGTACCAAATAAAACAACAATGTCGATCCTGGAATGTATTCTTCTGGATGCAACCAAGGGAGTCATTAAATTGATGGCAAACGATATGGAGCTTGGTATCGAAACAACGATTGAAGGAAATATCCTTGAGAAAGGACAGATCGCTCTGGATGCTAAAATTTTCTTAGATATTGTTCGTAAACTTCCGGACAGTGATGTTACGATTGAAGTGGATAACTCCATGAAAACGAACATCACCTGTGAAAAAGCGAAGTTTACCATTATCGGTAAATCCGGTGAAGACTTTACTTATTTACCTTCGATTGAACGAATTGATTCTATTACGGTTTCCCAGTTTACATTGAAGGAAGTTGTAAGACAGACCATTTTCTCTATTGCTGATAATGATAACAACAAGCTGATGACCGGTGAATTATTTGAAATAAACGGTGATGTATTGAAGGTGGTATCCCTTGATGGACACCGTATTTCCATTCGTAAGATCAACTTAAAGAGCAGTTATCCTGCAAAGAAGGTGGTTGTTCCCGGTAAGACCTTAAGTGAAGTAAGCAAGATCCTTTCCGGTGATGCTGATAAGGATGTCAATATTTTCTTTACCGGAAAGCATATCGTATTTGAATTTGATAATACCATTGTGGTTTCCCGTCTGATCGAAGGAGAATATTTTAAAATTGATCAGATGTTATCCAGTGATTATGAAACCAAGGTTACGATTAATAAGCGTGAGTTATTGGAATCCATCGACAGAGCAACTCTTCTTGTAAAAGAAGGGGACAAGAAGCCGATTATCATTCACATTACGGATGAAACCATGGAATTGAAGATGAATTCCACGGTCGGAAGCATGAACGAAGATATTTTCATTACAAAACAGGGTAAGGATCTTCTGATTGGCTTTAATCCAAAGTTTATGATTGATGCACTTCGTGTTATTGATGATGAAGAAATTGATATTTATCTGGTTAATCCGAAAGCACCCTGCTTTATTAAGGATTCCGAAGAAAAGTATATTTATTTGATTCTTCCTGTTAACTTTACAACCGTTTCATAAGAGGTCACAATATGGAATCCATTAAGATTAAAGACGAATTTATCAAGCTTGGCCAGTTATTAAAGCTGGCAGGGTTTTGTGACAGTGGTGTAGATGCCAAATTTGTGATTCAAGACGGACTCGTTAAGGTAAACGGAGAAGTAGAAACACAAAGAGGCAAGAAATTATATAATGGCGACATTGTAGAATTTGAGAATAAACAAATAAAGGTTGTTAACTGATTCATGATTATTAAATCATTAGAACTTGCAGATTTCAGAAATTATGAGCATCTGGAAATCAGTTTTGATAAGGGCACGAATATTCTTTACGGAGATAATGCCCAGGGCAAAACAAATATTCTTGAAGCCATCTATGTTTCTGCTACAACTAAATCACATAAGGGAAGTAAGGATAAGGAAATCATTAGCTTTGATAAAGAAGAAGCCCACATCCGCACCTATCTTGAAAAAGATGGTGTGGAACAGCGTGTGGATATGCATCTTCGTAAGAATAAATCAAAGGGAATTGCCATTGATGGACAAAAGATTAAAAAGGCCGCGGATTTGTTGGGATTATTGAATGTTGTTTTCTTTTCTCCTGAGGATTTATCCATTATCAAGGACGGTCCTGCAGAACGCAGACGTTTTGCAGATATGGAGCTTTGCCAGTTAGATCATTTTTATCTTTATAACCTGAACAACTACAACAAAATAATTAATCAGAGAAATAAACTCCTTAAGGATATGTATTTTAATCCGGGATTACGTGAAACCTTGAATATCTGGGATTCACAGCTTGTTTCCTACGGAAGCAAGATCATTGAAAAGCGTGAGATTTTTGCAAAACAGTTAAGTGAAATTATCGGAGAGATCCACAGTAAATTATCCGGTGGTAAGGAACAGATTGTGATTCAGTATGAACCGGATGTGTCGATTGAAGACTTTGAACAAAAGATGAAAGATTCCCAGGAAAGAGATATCCGTGCCAAAATTACTTCGGTAGGACCTCACAGAGATGACTTTTCTTTTTTGGTGAACGGAATTGATATTCGTAAATATGGTTCTCAGGGACAACAGCGTACCGCTGCACTTTCTTTAAAATTATCAGAGATTGAACTGGTAAAGAAAATTACAAAAGATACTCCTGTTTTACTGCTGGATGATGTTTTGTCAGAGTTAGACAGCAACCGGCAGAATTATTTATTGAACAGTATTGGTGATATTCAGACCATTATTACCTGTACAGGTCTGGATGAGTTTATTAATAACCGTTTTGAAATAGACCGGGTATTCAGGGTAGAAAACGGAAAAGTGGAGGCAAGTCATGGAACAGAATAATTATGGAGCTGACCAGATACAAATTCTGGAAGGTCTCGAAGCAGTTCGTAAAAGACCTGGCATGTATATTGGTACTACTTCCAGCAGAGGATTACATCACCTGGTGTATGAAATTGTAGATAATGCTGTAGATGAAGCCCTGGCCGGTTATTGTGATAAGATTATTGTAACCATTAATGAGGATAATTCCATTACTGTTGTGGATAACGGAAGAGGTATTCCGGTTGGAATTAATCATAAAGCAGGACTTCCTGCTGTGGAAGTAGTATTTACAATTCTTCATGCCGGAGGTAAATTCGGCGGTGGAGGATACAAAGTATCCGGTGGTCTGCACGGTGTAGGTGCTTCTGTTGTGAATGCATTGTCTGATTGGCTGGAAGTTAAGGTTTATACAGACGGCAAAATTTATCAGCAGCGCTATGAAAGAGGACATGTATGCTATCCTTTGAAAGAAATCGGTACCTGTGAGAAAGAACAGACCGGTACTACCGTTACATTCAAACCTGATGAAACAATTTTTACAGAAACAACGGTATATGAATTTGATGTATTAAAGCAGCGTTTAAGAGAAATGGCATTCTTAACGAAGGGACTCCATATTATTCTTCGTGATCTTCGTGTGGAAGAAGATCAGAAGCCGGTTGAGAAGGAATTCCATTATGAAGGTGGTATTAAGGAATTCGTTACTTACTTAAACCGCAGTAAAACAGCTTTGTATGAAAATGTGCTTTATTTTGAAGGCAAGAAGAATAATGTATATGTTGAAGTTGCTATGCAGCATAACGATTCTTACAACGAAAGCTCTTTCAGCTTCGTAAATAACATTAATACACCGGAGGGTGGTACCCATCTGGTCGGTTTTCGTAATGCATTAACGAAAACATTTAATGATTATGCAAGAAGTGCCAAATTATTAAAGGACAGTGAGCCTAATTTAAGCGGTGATGACATTCGTGAAGGATTGACTGCGATTGTCAGTGTTAAGATTGAGGATCCCCAGTTTGAAGGACAGACTAAGCAGAAGCTTGGCAACTCTGAAGCAAGAACAGCGGTAGACAGTATTGTAAGTGAGCAGCTGACCTATTATCTGGAACAGAATCCGATGGTAGCCAAGACCATCTGTGAAAAATCAATCCTGGCGCAGCGTGCCCGTGATGCTGCACGGAAAGCAAGAGATTTAACCAGAAGAAAGACCGCTCTGGAAACGGCATCTCTTCCCGGTAAACTGGCAGACTGTTCTGATAAGGATCCGAAGAATTGTGAAATTTACATTGTAGAGGGAGATTCCGCAGGTGGAAGTGCAAAGACCGCAAGAAGCCGTGCTACACAGGCTATTCTTCCGCTTCGTGGTAAGATTCTTAATGTAGAAAAGGCAAGACTGGATAAGATTTATGCGAATGCGGAAATCAAAGCGATGATTACTGCATTTGGTACCGGTATTCATAACGATTTTGATATTAGCAAGCTTCGCTATCATAAGATTATTTTAATGACTGATGCCGATGTGGACGGTGCGCATATTGCAACCTTACTTTTGACCTTTATTTACCGGTTTATGCCGGAGCTGATCAAGCAGGGACATGTTTATCTTGCACAGCCTCCTCTTTACAAGCTTGAGAAAAATAAAAATGTATGGTACGCATACAGTGATGAAGAACTGAATCAGATTCTTACAGAAGTTGGACGTGATCAGAATAATAAAATCCAGCGTTACAAAGGACTTGGAGAAATGGATCCGGAACAGCTTTGGGAAACTACCATGGATCCGGAGCGGAGAATTCTTCTTCGTGTATCCATGAATGAAGAAACCGAATCCGAAGTAGATCTGACTTTTACTACCTTAATGGGTGACAAGGTAGAACCGAGACGGGAATTTATTGAAGAAAATGCAAAGTTTGTAAATAACCTGGATATCTAACAAAATTTCTTCGAAATGGAGACAAGCATGGAAGACAATATTTTTGATAAAATTCATGATGTGGATTTACAGAAAACCATGGAAACCTCTTATATTAATTATGCAATGAGCGTTATCGCATCACGTGCATTGCCGGATGTAAGGGACGGTTTGAAGCCGGTACAAAGACGAGTGCTCTATTCCATGATTGAATTAAATAACGGACCGGATAAGCCGCATCGTAAGAGTGCCCGTATCGTTGGTGATACCATGGGTAAATATCATCCTCATGGTGACAGCTCTATTTATGGTGCGCTGGTTAATATGGCACAGCCATGGTCCTTCCGTTATCCTCTGGTAGATGGTCATGGTAACTTTGGTTCCGTTGATGGTGACGGCGCGGCGGCCATGCGTTATACAGAAGCAAGATTAAGTAAAATTTCCATGAAGCTGCTTGCCGACATTGATAAGGATACGGTTGATTTTGTACCAAACTTTGATGAAACAGAAAAGGAGCCGGCTGTTCTTCCAAGCCGTTATCCTAATCTTCTGGTAAATGGTACAACCGGTATTGCAGTAGGTATGGCAACGAACATTCCTCCCCATAACTTACGGGAAGTGGTTAATGCGATTGTTAAAATTATTGATAACCGAATTTTGGAGGATCGTCAGACTGATATTGATGAAGTCATTTCCATTATCAAAGCACCGGATTTTCCGACAGGAGGTATCATTCTTGGCACGAGAGGCTGTGAAGAAGCCTATCGTACCGGACGTGGAAAGGTTCGTGTCCGTGCGGTTACGGATATGGAAACCATGTCAAACGGCAAAACAAGAATTATTGTAACGGAACTGCCTTATATGGTAAATAAGGCAAACCTGATTTTAAAAATTGCAGAGCTTGTGAAGCTGAAAAAAATTGATGGAATTACTGATCTTCGTGATGAATCCGATCGTGAGGGTATGCGGATTGTAATTGAATTACGTCGTGATGTAAATGCCAATATCATTTTAAACCAGCTGTTTAAACATACACAGATGCAGGATACCTTTGGTATTATTATGCTGGCTCTGGTGAATAATGAGCCGAAGGTATTAAATATTCTGGATATGCTGAAGGAATATATTAAGCATCAGGAAGATGTTGTTACCAGAAGAACGAAGTATGAGCTGAAGAAGGCCGAAGAACGTGACCATATTTTACAGGGATTACTGATTGCTCTTGATAATATTGACGAAGTGATCCAGATTATCCGTGGAAGCCAGACAACGCAGATTGCAAAAGAAAGCTTAATGGCACGGTTCGGATTAACCGAGGTTCAGGCGCAGGCCATTGTTGACATGAGACTGCGTGCTCTGACCGGTCTGGAAAGAGAAAAGTTAGAGAACGAGCATCAGGAGTTACTGGCAAGAATTGCAAGATTAAAAGAAATTCTTGCAGATGAAAAGGTATTACTTGGTGTTATCCGTACTGAAATTCAGGAGATTTCCGATAAATTCGGAGATGACAGGAAGAGTAAGATCGGTTATGATGTTTACGATATCAGTGTGGAAGATATGATTCCAAATGAAAATACCATCATTGCAATGTCTAATTTAGGATATGTGAAGAGAATGACCATTGATAATTTCAAATCACAGCACCGTGGTGGTAAAGGAATTAAGGGTATGCAGACCATCGAAGATGACTTTATTGCAGATCTTCTGATGACAACAACCCATCACTATATTATGTTCTTTACAAATTTTGGACGGGTTTACCGGTTGAAAACCTATGAAATTCCGGAAAGCGGACGTACTTCACGTGGAGTTGCCATTGTGAATCTGCTGCAGCTGAATCCGGGTGAGAAGGTAAGTGCCATTATTCCAATTAAGGATTATGAAGAAAATAAAAATCTGTTCATGGTAACCAGGAAGGGTATTGTAAAGAAAACCAGTGTAGTTGAATACAGTAATGTACGTAAGAATGGACTTACTGCAATCAATCTGCGGGAAGATGATGAATTGATTGAAGTTAAGGTAACAGATAAGGATACTGAAATTATTTTGGTAACCAGATTTGGTATGTGTATCCGGTTCAAGGAAACCGATGTACGTTCTACCGGAAGAGCATCTATGGGTGTAATTGGTATGAGCCTTAATGACCAGGATGAAATCGTAGGAATGCAACTGGATCATCAGGGTGATTCTCTTCTGATTGTTTCTGAGAAAGGAATGGGAAAACGTACCTTCCTTGAGGAATTTACGGTTCAGAAACGTGGTGGCAAGGGAGTGAAGTGTTACAAAATCACGGATAAGACAGGTTATGTAGTTGGTGTAAAGGCAGTCAATGATGAAAATGAAATTATGCTGATTACTACCGGCGGAATAATTATTCAGATTCCGATGTCTGATGTATCCATTCTTGGAAGAATTACATCCGGTGTCAAGCTGATTAATCTGGATAATGGAGTAACGGTAGCCCAGATTGCCAAGGTACGTGAGAAGGTTTCCAACGGTGATGAGGAAATAAGTGATGAAGAGTTGGAAAATCTTGAGGATCCTCAGGATGATGGTATGTTAATACCGGAGAAAAATGATGAGGAAGACGAAGAAGTCATTTTTCCAACAGAAGAAAATGAGGATGATGAATAATTAAGAAATCATGTAACTATTCAGACCCCAATTCGTAAAACCGTTGCTAACGCAACGTAGTTTACCTCATGTGGTTACTTCACCATATAAATTATGCTAAATATCCTTACGAATGCAAGCATTCGACGTCCATATTATCATAATTTGCATGGCTCTGAATAGTTACCATATGGAAATGAAATCCCCATCAATAATGGTGGGGATTTTGTGACATGGGGGATATCATTGAAAAAACAGATTGAAGGACAGATGGATTTCTTAGATCTGCTGTCGGAAACACATTTTTTAGAAGAATTTCCACAATTTATTGAATGCAGCAGCTGTTGGTGCTATGATTGCAGACATAATGAAAATAATGAAGGTGTACCGAGAGATTTTGCCGGTGAGATAAAAGCCTGTCCTTCCTGTAAATTCTGTATGGAAAGTCAGAAAGCAGATATCTGTCGGATCGGCTCTTATAAGAATGGGTGTAAGGTAAGAGCGGAGGAAGAGGGATACGGACCGGAGACATAATCATAATTTTAACATTAATAAAAAGGAGTATGAAAAAATGGAAACGTATTTGGTACTAAAGGATCTGGCAATTATTATTATTGCAGCAAAGGTTTGTGGAATTATTGCAAGAAAGCTTCATGCACCACAGGTTGTCGGACAGATTATCGCAGGACTTTTAATCGGTCCCTGTGTACTGGGATTTGTCAGCCAGACGGATTTTCTTATGCAGATGGCTGAGGTTGGAGTAATTTTACTGATGTTTTCCGCTGGTCTGGAAACGGATTTAAAGGAATTGTTAAAAACAGGTCCGGTGGCATTCTTAATTGCCTGTGCCGGTGTATTTGTGCCCATGGTTCTGGGAGCTGTTTTTTATATGATGTATTATGGATTTGCACCATGGGGATCCGAAGAATTTTATAAGGCAGTATTTGTAGGCACTATTTTAACTGCAACCTCCGTAAGTATTACCGTTCAGGCACTTAAGGATATGGGAAAGCTTAAGGGTAAGGTTGGAACCACTATCTTAAGTGCAGCCATTATTGATGACGTAATCGGTATTATTGTACTGACCTTTGTTATTGGATTTAAGAATCCGGATTCTTCTGTCGGAAAGGTTGTAATCAGTACGATTTTATTCTTTGTACTTGCAGCTGTTGTCGGCTTTATCTCTTATAAGGTATTTAAATGGGTAGACAAGCGGTATCCTCATACCAGACGTATTCCGATTGCCGGACTGGCATACTGTTTTATTCTGTCCTACGTGGCAGAAAGGTATTTCGGAATTGCGGATATTACCGGTGCGTATGTTGCGGGTATTATTCTGTGCTCCATTAATGATTCCGAATATATTGAAAGTAAAATTGATATTAACTCCTATATGCTGTTTGGTCCGATTTTCTTTGCAAGTATCGGATTGAAAACCAATATTGATAATATTACGGGAAGCATTCTTTTATTCTCTCTTGGCTTTGTAGTAGTTGGATTAATTGGAAAGATTGTTGGATGCGGACTGGTTGCCAAAGCATGTAAATTCAATTTTCCGGATTCTCTAAAAATTGGTGTCGGTATGATGACACGTGGTGAGGTAGCATTGATTGTGGCTCAGAAGGGATTGTCTGCAGGATTACTGGAGCCGGTATATTTTACTTCCGTTATTCTGTTGATTATTGTTTCCTCTATCGCAACACCGATTGTATTGAAATATCTGTATTCCAAGGATAAAGAGCCGGAAAAAGTTCAGGCATAAAAAATAAAAAAGCAGGGGCAGGTTATGAAAGAGAAAATTTTAGATGCCATGCAGCGTTCCATCGAAAGTGGAAGCTGTTCCGGCGCAAATGTATTGGTTATAAAAGATGGAGAAGAACAGGTTTATTGTGATTATGGCTATCGTGATATTGCAAATAAGCTTCCAATGAGCCGGGATACCATCTTTCGTCTGTATTCCCAGAGTAAGCCAGTAACGGCTGCAGCTACACTTTTACTTGTTTCAGAGGGAAAGATTGATCTGGCATCTGCCGTTGAAGATTATCTGCCGGAATTTAAGGATGGTCATGTGAATGAAAACGGAAAGAGACGTAATGTGTATCGCAAAATTACAGTACGTGATCTGTTAAATATGACATCGGGACTGGCTTATCCGGATATGACAACAGAAGGCGGCAGACAGAGTGATATGGTTTTTCGTGAGCTGGATGAAAGACTGTATACGGATCATCCGATGACTACCAGGGAATTTGCACAGAGAATGGGAAAGATTGATCTGTGCTTTGAACCGGGAGAAAAATTCATGTATGGAACTTCTGCTGATATTCTGGGTGCTTTAATTGAAGTAGTAAGTGGAGAAAGCTTCGGAGACTTCTTACAGAAGAATTTCTTTGATCCTCTGGAAATGAATGAGACCGGCTTTTATGTGCCGGAAAAGAACCGGAGCCGTCTTGCCAGAGTATATGAAGAAAGTCAACAGGGACTTATGGAAGTAAAAACGAATCATTTAGGACTTCGTTATGAGCGGGATATTGCTCCTTCCTTTGAATCCGGTGGAGCAGGATTGTGTTCCACAGTAGATGATTACAGCAAGTTTGGACAAATGCTCATGAATGAAGGTGTTTATCAGGGGAAGAGAATTATGCCCGCGCAGGCAGTCAGCTTTCTACGTCATGGCGGCCTTACCAGAGAACAGATGCCACAGCTTCATCAGGGCTGGGACTGGATGAGTGGTTATACATACGGAAATCTGATGCGTGTCTGTGAAAATGAAAGCGAAACCTCCGTCTTTTCTTCCAGGGGAGAATATGGCTGGGATGGTTGGCTTGGAACCTTCTTTTCCAATGAACCGCAGCATGGTATCACACTGATCTTCGGCACACAGCAGATCGGTATTGGCCGTACCGGTGTGCTGGTACGTGAGATTAAGAATATTGTGATGTCCGAACTGGTATAGAAGAGAATTGATTTTCAGGGTCAGGAATATTTCCTGACCCTGATATTTTTATAGTTACATTATATGATGTCGGGGTCAAAAGCCCCCGACTTTGATACCTACGGATTGCTTCGTGCTACGCACTTGACCCTGGTATTATTATATTTTCAAAAAAGGGGTTTACAAAATGGAAAAAATAAGATATACTGACAACAGTTAGTTAACACTAACTGAAAGAATCCTACAAGCCACTGGATGGCTTTTCTTTTAAATATATAGTTAGTTAAATCTAACTAAGAAAGGAGGAAGTGGCTTGAGCAGAGAAACGTGGGAAATTGTGCAGGAGAGTGGAATTAAAAATGTTGAGATCCAGCTTGCACTTCAATGTGCGCCTCTGATTGCAGGATTAAAAATATCGAATCTGTTTCAGATATCCATAGAGGATTACATACAGGTTTTAAAGATCTTAAAAAACAGTAGGATTATGATTTATCCTCTTGGGGTAAAAGGAAATACGATTGCGTTGCTTTTATACCGGAAGAGATCACTAGAAGGATATCTCGATCAGGAAAAAGTAAAAGAATTGTTAAAGGAATTTGGCTATTCCTGTACTTCGCTAAAGGAAATTTTAGTAACGTTCCGGAAGCATTATCAGGAATATCTTCAAAAAAAATGTCCTTTTCCACATGAAATCGGATTTCTGCTTGGTTATCCACCAGAGGATGTGGAAGGCTTTATCCGGAACAATGGGCAGAAGTTCTTATGTGTCGGGGAATGGAAGGTATATGAAAATTCAAAGGCAAAGCAGAAGCTTTTCCAGAAATATGACTATACCAGGGAAAACCTGATACAGCTCCTGTCATGTGGAATCCGTATGGATCAGATCGTGAGTATTATGGGTGCATAAATGATTTGAGGATCTGGTTCAGAATGATATGGTTTATGGAGTGAAATGCATGGTAGATCAGAAGAGCCTGCATTTATATAAAAAGAAAGGAATCAGAATTATGGATAAGATATATGTAATTTTCTGGACACAGGGTGGAAATACCCAGGCAATGGCAGAGGCTGTTGCAGAAGGAATCCGCGAAGGCGGTAAGGAAGCGGAAGTAACCTATGTGGGAAGCGTCAGCGCTGATGTTTTAAAGGATCAGCCGGTATTTGCATTAGGATGTCCTGCAATGGGAGCTGAGGTTTTAGAGGAAAGTGAAATGGAACCCTTTGTTGCTGAGGTTGAAACCTTCGCAGCAGGAAAGAAAATTGGTTTGTTTGGCTCCTATGGATGGGGCGATGGTGAATGGATGCGTGACTGGGTAGACCGTATGAACGGCGCCGGTGCAACCGTTGTCGGTGGCGAAGGCGTGATCTGCCAGGAAGCTCCGGACGATGAAGCAGTAAGTAACTGCAAAGCACTTGGTAAGCAGCTTGCTGCATTATAAATTAGTCATATTTGTAACTGTTCAGTACCTTCACAGTTACGATGCAAAATCCATTCCAAATCGGCTTCGCCGATGGGATTTTGCATTACTGAATCATTATCTTACGGTCTCAGCAGTAAATGCTTCGACCTGTACTGAATAGTTACTCATATTCTTAATACTCTTAATAAAATCATAAACCTAAGAAAACCGGATACCTGATGATTCAGGTATCCGGTTTTCGTTGCCGGTACTGCTCCCTGCAATGCTTGCTGCCGGTAACTATTGTTTTGTCAATGCATATGAGAAACAATCCAATAAATTATTTATGAGTTGAATATCTATGAATTCTGACTGAGAGAGGAAAGATCAATCTCATAAATCATTTGTTCCGGTTCCTTTTGCTGTTGAAAAAACATGACCATATACCATGGAAGGTACAGAATTCCATTTTCTGCTTCTACATTGGATTTTGAAAAAACAATACAATGCTCAAATTTCCATTGCTCTGTCTGCATGGCATGATTCATGGCAGGATGCTTTTTAAAATCCTTCCCGGATTTGATTTCCAAAAGCTCTGTGGACAGACCTTTTTGTAAAACAAAATCAAGTTCTCCGATTTTCTTCGAATCAAAATAATGCAGTTCAAACCCATTGGATTTCAGGTTTTGTGCAAAAGCATTTTCTAAAATACTTCCCATATTGATATCCACATTTCCCATGAGAAGATCAAACTGAATATTTTCCATACAGGAGGCACAAAGCAGTCCTACATCATTCATATACAGCTTAAAGAGATTTCGCTTTTCATTTAACTGTAAAGGTGTCTGTGGTTCTGTTACATTATAACAGGGGAGTGCGACTCCTGCATCTGCAAGCCAGTTAAAGCTGTCTTCGTACCGCAAAATTCTGGCATCCGGATGAATGCTGTTTATTTTAAATCTTCTGTTTTTTTCATTAAGCTGTGCAGAAATACTGTCAAATATGGCTTTAATCTTTAATTTTTCATTTTCGGATGCATATCTGGCAATATCCAGGCGATAGAGATCCAGAATACTTCTCTGATTCAGAATTACTTTTGCTATATCATGTGTATCAACATAAATCTGTACATTTTGTGGCATTCCGCCTACTACCAGATAACTGTAAAAGAGCTTACACAAGGTTTCATGTACTGATTCTGATACTTTTTCCTTATGTTTATAACATTCCCTGAGATAGAAAATGGTTTGTTCCTGTACTCCGTTTGCCCATAAATATTCTTCAAAATCAAGAGGATACATCGAAAGCATTTGTTCAAAGCCCACAGGATAGGATTTGATATCCTTGTATCTTACTCCAAGTAATGATCCGGATTCAATATAATCGAATCTTCCATCTTCGACCAGAAATTTAATCGCAGAACGTATTTCCGGACATTCCTGTATTTCATCAAATAAAATTAGAGTTTTTCCAGCTTCCAGAGGTTTTTGAAGATAAGCGGTCATATTTGTTATAATTTCTTCCGCAGTCAGTTTTCCACTGAAAACATCTGCCGCTTTTTTATCTGTTACAAAATTGATTTCGGCAAAATGTTCATATTCGTTTTTACCAAATTCGCGGATAAGCGTGGTTTTTCCGGTCTGCCTTGCACCTATGATGCATAATGCTTTTCCTTTGGTTCCATTTTTCCATTTTAAAAGATCCTGATAGGCTTTTCGTCTTAACATCTGTTGTCCTCCAAATGTTATTCTTATTGAATACATCATTAGTGTAACATTTTTCCTTTGACTTTAGAAGTAAATTGTAACATTATTCGTAACATTTTTCCTTACTTTTTCATGGTGTTTTGTAACGTTTTTCTTAAATAAATACTCAAGGATTAGCATATCTTATTTTATTAGTAACTGTGAAGGTACTGAACAGTTACGAAATATAAAGAATTTCCGGTGCATCTAATATATGGTATTTCTGAATAAAGCTATATGGAAATCATTTGAAGTTTCATTTTCATACAAAGGATGTAAGTGATCTGCTTGATGGAATCAGTATATATTCTCAGGAAGAGAAAGACCGGGTAAGGGATATTCTTCTTTCCCGGATGAAGAAGTATGCGTATTTATTTGATGAGAAACAGCCGCTATTATAACAAAATAATAGCGGCCGCTTCAAGGACAGAAGATGTGACTTCTGACTCTCATATCGTAGTATACAAAGAAGATAATTTAAGGATCTGCCTGCTCAACCCGCAGCATCCGGTAGCCGATGCCAATGTGCGTTTGTATGTATTGCTGTCCATCTTTCCCTTTTTCTAATTTTTTGCGCAGAGTTGCCATGAATACCCGCAGAGAAGCAATATCGTTTTCCCAACTGCTGCCCCAAATCTGTTGTGTAATATAGGTGTGGGTCAGAACCTTGCCCACATTTTTAGAAAGCAGGCACAGCAGCTTATATTCGATGGGAGTCAGGTGCAGCTCTGTGTCATCAAGATAGGCGCAGCCAGCTGCATAGTCAATTTTTAATGCGCCGTTTGTAAAAACGGAAGATTCCTGTATCACATCGGTCTTCATCAGTGCCAGTCTTCGCTGCGTCACCCGCAGCCGTGCCAACAGTTCATCTACAGAGAATGGCTTGGTGAGATAATCGTCCGCTCCGGCATCCAGTGCTTCAATTTTATCAGAATCCTCCGTTCGGGCGCTGATGACAATAATCGGCATATTTGACCACGACCGGATTTTCCGAATAATTTCCACACCGTCCATATCAGGAAGTCCCAGATCAAGCAGCACAATATCCGGATTGTGTGACAACGCCTCCATCACAGCGCTCGTACCGTTTTGTGTTGAAAGATACCTGTATTCATGGGTTTTTAACGTCGTTGTGATCAGATTGCGTACCGGAGTATCATCTTCTACAACAAGGACAAGTGGTTTATTCATTCAGGTTCACCTCACTAAGTGGTATTGTAAAGGAAAAAATGCAGCCATGCGGAGTATTGTCTTTCAGCGTCAGTTCGCCATGATGTGCATAAATAATGGTCTGACAGAGGGTAAGTCCAAGCCCAAGACTGCGGCGGCTGTCACCAATCAGATTGCTCCCGGTAAAAAACATTTCAAAAACATGTTTTTTTATCTCATCAGGGATCCCTTGGCCGTTGTCGATGACACGGATCTCAGCCATATTTTCCTGCTGTATTGCCGTGATCTGAATGACAGAGTTCGCAGGGGTATATTTAATGGCATTGTTTACCAGATTGACAATAACCTGCATGATGAGTCCTGCGTCCACCCGTACCAACAGTGGTGTATCTCCGCAATCCGCCATAATGTGATGTTCTGCTGATCTTCGATCGATATGCCGGAGTGCTTCCGATACAATGTCGTCTACGACTTGATCAGAAAGGTGCAGTTTTACGCTGCCGTCCGCAATTTTCGTAATGGAAAGCAAGTTTTCAACAAGTCCAATCAGCCATTGTGCATCATCATAAATATCCGTAAAAATCTGTTTCCGCGTTTGATCATCCAACGCGGCATAGCTGTGCAGCAATGTATCGGCGTTGCCGGAAATGGAGGTCAGAGGAGTTCGCAGATCGTGAGAAATGGAGCGCAGGAGATTGGCACGAAGCTGCTCGTTCTTTGCAAGGACGGCGGTTTCTTCCTTTTCTCTGGCATTACGCAGGCTTTCTAACGTCAGGGCACACTCTCCGAGGATGGAAAACAGAATACTGGATGTAAATGCGTCCGGCTGTGTTTTTTTCTCCATCGGAATCCCGACAACACCGTAAGCCTGCTGCCCGGTGCGGATAGCAAGATACAGTCGTTTTGCCTTTGGAAATGTTTCAGTCGTTGCTCCGGCGCGCTTCCGGTTTTGCCAGACCCAGTGAATTACATCCTGTTCCTGATCATCAGCCGGAGCAGGATGTGGACAGCTTCCATCTGTCGGATAAAGAATACCTGTGGAGAGTGCATCACCCTGCACAGGATAAACCAGAATGTCCCGTTGCATGAGTTTTTGTATCTGCATTGCGGTCATCTGATAAACCTCCTCCGGCGCTTCTGCCTTTTGGAGCTTTCTGTTCATATCAAAAAGAAGCTTTGTACGATAGGCGTCCCGTGCAGATAATAGTGCATGGGCTTTGAGCTTTGTGGCAAGTGTGCCGGTCAAAAGCGCTGCTGCAAACATAACGGCGAAGGTTATGGGATATTTGCTTCCATATGCACCCAAAGACAAGCGTGGTTCTGTTAAAAAAAAATTGAACAGAACGACACTCAAAAAGGCGCACAGTATACCACAGGTATATCCATTCGTAAAAGAAGAAGTCAGAAGCACGCCCAGCAGGTAAACCATGATGATGTTGGCACTTGCAAGGTCAAGTTTCAAAAACAGCCATCCGATGATCGTTGCAGCTGCCAGAATACCAAGTGTCAGGAGAAGCTCCCGGGCGGTCGGGAGTACAGGACGAATGGTGGAAAGTCGCTTTCCGCGATAGCTTTTGTAGACTTCAGCATCCGGAATGATATGAATGTCAACCTCCGGCGCCAGTGTGATGAGCTGCTCCGTCAGTGTTGGCTCGCTCCAGAAATGCCGCCGTTGTATGCCGCTTCGTCCGATTACAATTTTGGTTACATCGGAGAGCCGTGCATATTCTGCAATTTGTGTAGGTACATCTTCCCCATGTGTTGTGACGATCTCTGCGCCGAGTTGCTTTGCAAGATACATATGAGCCTGCAATCGAACAGTATCTTCTGCATTCATGGCAGCGTATCCGGGTGTCTGCACATAAAGTGCCGTAAAACTTCCACAAAACGCCTGTGCCATGTTACCAGCCATTCGCACAATACGTTCATTGGATGGAGAAGGAGATAAACACACCAGAATATGTTCTCTTTCTGTTTTGTTTACTATATTCTGCACATCCTCACCGCCTTTAATATTAATAGCAATTCTGAAATAATTACTAAAATTATTATAGCATCAATATATGATGGTTTCTACCTGACAGGATTGAATTTGGTCTTGATTTTCCATCTTACGTTACAGTTCAGATCCGGAAGCATTTTTGCAGTGCCTTGTATTCGCCCAGTACCAGAATGGAACCATCTCCGGATAATATTGTATCAGGCGTGACGGAAACGTCCGTTTTTCCTGCGTGTTTGATGCCGAGAATACTGATTCCAAACTTTCTGCGGATATCCAGATCACCAATACTTTTACCAATCCAGCCTTCCGGCACTCCTACTTCAAAAATAGCATGCTGTTCGTCAATTTCTATATAATCGAAAATATGGTCAGCAGTGTACCGGATAGCAGCCCACTTTGCAACCTGCTTTTCCGGGTAGACCACGTGGTCGGCTCCGTTTCGAAGCAGAAACTTTTCCTGTACATCCCGTTCGGCGCGTGACACTACACATTTTGCTCCAAGCTCCTTCAGCAGTGATGTTGTTTCAAGCGAGTTCTGAAAGCTTCCTCCAATGGTTACAATGCAAACGTCATAATTTCCGATGCCAAGAGAACGAAGAAAGTCTGCATTTGTACTATCGCCAATCTGTGCATTGGTGACAAATGGCAATACATCATTAATCCGGTCTTCACTTGTATCGACTGCCATAACCTGATGACCCAGTTGGGAAAGCTGTATGGCTATATGTCGTCCGAAGCGGCCTGCTCCGATTAGTAGAATATTTTTCATAAAATAAAATCCTCCTTATTTATCCGACTGTAATTTTTTCCTGGGGCAGTTTTGCATTTCCCGCCTTTTTGCCGGAGAGCGTGGCGTAAATAAGTGTTAGACCGCCGACTCTGCCAAGATACATGAGTATGATCAGTACTATTTGTGAAGGAATATGCAGCTGTGGTGTAATCCCTAACGTCAGCCCGACCGTTCCGACTGCTGATGATGTTTCATAGAGGCAGTCGGATAACGGAAGATGCTCATATACACTGATAAAAATGCCTCCTCCAAAGAACAGCGTAAGATACATTGTCAGAATGGTCGAAGCGGTTTTGACAGTATTGCAATCAATCCTGCGTTTGAAAAACTGGGCATTATCGCGTTGACGAAAGGTTGCGACAGCATTGGCAAGCAGAACCCCCAGCGTTGTTGTTTTCATTCCGCCTGCGGTAGAACCGGGAGCGCCGCCAATAAGCATCAGAAGAATCATTATGCCCTTTGATGCACTTGACATTGCAGATAGAGCTACTGTGTTAAAGCCCGCCGTCCTTGTAGTGACAGACTGGAAAAAGGATACCAGAAGCTGCGTTCCTGTTGGAAGCGCAGAAAAGTCCACAAAAAAGAAAAATGCAGCAGGCACAACAATAAGGAAGCCCGTTATGACAAGGATTACCTTGCTCTGTACCCGATAGCGATGAAAATGCCACTTGTGTTCGCAGATATCATCCCAGGTCAGAAAACCAATGCCGCCGATCACGATCAGTAGCATAATTGTGATATTGATGATCGGACTGCCTGTATAACCGGTGAGGGAAGGATAGAGATTGTTTTCTGTTCCAAGAATGTCAAACCCGGCATTACAAAATGCAGATATGGAATGAAACACTGCCATCCAGATACCCCGCCATCCATAGTCCCGGCAGAATACCGGAAGCATGGCTGCTGCACCAAGCAGCTCAATTAAAAATGTACCTCGAAGGATAAACTGCGTCAGCCGGACAACTCCGCCAACCTTTGGAGCGGAAATTGCGTCCTGCATGGTGCTGCGCTGCATCAGAGAGATTTTTCGTCCGGACAGCAATGCGAACGATGCTGCAACTGTTACAACGCCAAGTCCTCCGATCTGTATCAGTGCAAGAATGACAGCCTGGCCGAAGCCTGACCAATAGCTTCCGGTATCCTGCACCACAAGTCCGGTGACGCAGACGGCAGAGGTCGCAGTAAACAGCGTTTCGTTGAATGGAGTTATGCATCCCTCTGTTGTGGAGACCGGTAGCATCAGCAGCAATGCTCCCAGCAAAATGACTCCGACAAAACCTGATATGATAATTTGGAAAGACGAAAGGCGGTGCTTTTGGTGAATGATTTCTTCCGGCATAAAGTCAGCTCCTTATCTACTATGATAGCTAAGTGGTTTTATTATACATTATACAGCCGGAAATTTTAAGGGCAGATAAGAAATATTTGCGGCGTATTAAGATTAGATAAAGATGTGCTGATTTGTAAAAAAATTGAATTCATGTAAGAGATGCATTATTATAATAGTATAAAATTTCCAAAAGTGAATATGAAATTAAGTTATTCAACATTAATCACAACATATGGGGTCAGTATAAATGAATGGGGTACGGAATGAAAGCAGCAATTATTGAAGATGAGAAGACGCATCGTGATCTTCTGTCTTCGTATATTGAAGCATGGGGAAAGAAAACAAAAGATCCGGTTTTTATAAAGGAATATGAAAATGCAGCCTCCTTTTTATTTGACTGGGAGGATCTGGAGTTTGACATATTGTTTCTGGATATTCAGATGCCGGGGATGGATGGCATGGAGCTTGCAAGAAAAATCCGGCAGAAGGATGAGCAGATTGCGATTGTTTTTACGACCGGTATAGATGATTATATCGGTGAAGGGTATGAGGTCGAGGCTCTTCATTATCTGTTGAAGCCGATTCGTCAGGCAAAGGTCGAAGAATGTCTTGAAAAAGCACAGAAAAAGAAACCGTCTAAGGAATACCGGATCGTTCATTCTACAGAAGACGAAACGAAAAAGATCTGTGTCAGCGAGATCAACTATGTGGAAGCGCAGAAACATTCCAGCCGGATTTTCATAAATGGGCAGAAAGAAATCATGGTGAAAGAAAGCCTTTCACAGATGGAGGAGCTTTTAAAGGATCAGGATTTTGTAAAAAGTCACCGCTCATATCTGTGCCAGCTTTCTAAAATTCACCAGATTGATAAAGACACGATTATTTTTGATGATGGAAGCAGGGTTCCGGTAAGCAGGCGCCTGTATCAGGAGGTGAATCAGAAGTTCATTGCTTTTTACAGAGAAAGACAGAAATGAAAATATAAAAGCTGACTTTATTATAATACGAAACAGATGACAGGGAGAAGATGAATCAGATTTTATGAAAGAGCTTATGATTGCAGGAACGGTTGTTTTATTGATTATCTTCATAGTGGGTATCCGCTGGTATGTAAAGCGGACGATTCGTCAGCAGATCGCGGATTATCAGGATGATCTTCTGGAAAAACATTGTGAGGAAGTTGAGAATATGTACCGGCAGATGCGTGGCTGGCGGCATGATTACCATAATCATATTCAGACGATGAAGGCTTATCTTACAATGGGACAGCTGGAAGATTTGAACCGGTATTTTCAGGAACTGGATCAGGATCTGACAACGGTAGATACGGTGATTAAAACAGGAAATGTCATGATTGATGCTATATTGAACAGTAAGCTTTCTTTAGCAAAGGACAAAAATATCCGGATTGAAGCCAAAGCCATTGTTCCGGCTGATCTTCAGGTTTCAGAGGTGGATTTAAGCCTGATTATCGGAAATCTTCTGGATAATGCCATGGAAGCCTGTATGAAAATGAAAGAAGAAGAGGAAAAATTTATCCGGGTTTACATTGATATTCTGAAAGGACAGCTTTACATTTATGTGATGAATTCTGTGGGAGAGGCTCCAAAGAGAGTCGGAAGAATTTACCTCACCACTAAGGATAAAAAATTCCATGGTCTTGGATTAATCCGGATGGACCAGGTCGTTCAGAAGTATCATGGATATCTGGACCGGCAGAATGAGGACGGCGTATTTGCTACAGAAGTCATGCTGCCATTATAATCCGGTAAATTGAGAATAGTAGTTCGACAAATATAATAGAACCAATGCCGTTCGTGCACGAGGAAAACCTCTCGTGCACATTTTTATATCAAAAGTAAGAAATATGTTATAAAGAAATCGTAGTCGTTGAGTGATATTGCATAAGCATGAAGATTTAATTTATTTGCATGATCCGGATCATTAAAACGAACAAAATATAAATCAGGAGACGTGTGTTATGAATGAAAACCCGAATATTCCCACAAAGAAATATCATATTTTACAGAACATTGGTTATATGATTTCCTTTTATAAAAAAGAAATACCGATTTTTCTGTGGATGTGTCTATTTGAAATTTTGCTTGGATCTATGATTCCTTATCTGGAAATTTATCTGCCGAAGCTTGTTGTGGAGCTGGTGACAAAACGCTATACCATGCAGCAGGCGATACGAAGCATGGTTTTCTTCGGACTTTTCTTTGTGACTGTCAAAGCGGTCAAAGGCGGTTGTGAACAGGGAAAGTATTTCCTATACAATGGAAAAAGGAATGATATAGCTGCCATGTTATTTTTGAAGAGTCTGCGGATTCCGTTTCCTGACTCCGAAGAAGGAAATGCCAATAACCTGTACTGGAAAGCTTTACATAGTATAGATAGTGGGGATTATAGTGCAATGTACCGGTTTTCGTATGATACCGTTAATATTCTGATTAATCTGATCTGTTTTTTCCTATACAGTACGGTGCTTGGTTATTTAAATCTGTGGATTATGATTTTATTACTTGTATTATCTCTGCTTCAGTACACACTATGTATTTCAGAGGTTCGGTATATGGAGCGTTATCGTGACAGGTATGCACAATTTTATAAGAAAAGAAGCTATCTGCATTCGGTGATGGGAAAGGAAGAAGCAGCCAAGGATATTCGTATTTTTCCGATGAAGCAATGGCTGAATTACCATAATGATGTGTTAATCTCTTTAAAAAGAGACATTGATAAAGAAAAGATGACCAGGGAAAAAATATACTGGCAGGCCGGAAGCCTGCTTGCGCTGGGGCGTGATTTGTTTGCTTATATTTACCTGATCCGGCAGGCGCAGGCAGGGATCATTGATGCAGGAGAATTTGTCTTGTATTTTGGTGCTATTACGGGGTTTGCAGTATTTGTAAATTCGATCATGACTTCTTTTGCAAGTCTGCAGGAAGGAAATATTTCGCTGAATCATTTGAGAAGCTATCTGGAATTGGAGGAGGAAGATGTATATTCCGGTTCTCATTCTATTCAGGAATTACAAATGCCGGTTTCCTTTACCTTCCGGGATGTGTCTTTCCGGTATCTCTCGAAGGAAGAAGGTGCAGAAGGGAAAGCAGAGGATCCGGGACAATGGATTTTCCGGCATCTGAATCTGACGATTCATGGCGGTGAAAAGATTGCGATCGTTGGTACCAATGGTGCCGGCAAGACCACACTGGTAAAGCTGCTGTGTGGATTATATGAACCGCAGGAGGGGGAAATCCTGGTAAATGGAATTCCGATCAGGGAGTTCCCTAAAGAAGAACTTTATAAATTGTATGCAGCAGTATTTCAGGAGCCTTTTATTATGCCTTTTACGCTTGGAGAAAATCTGGCTTTATCTAAAGATTATGATAAGGAACAATGTATTTCTGCGCTGGAAGAAGCCGGACTAAGGGAACTGTTTGAAAAGAGAGGATATACCCTTGATACCTATTTTGGAAAGGATATGGGAGAAGACGGAATTGAATTATCCGGTGGACAGAAGCAGAAGTTCTTACTGGCAAGGGCATTATATAAGGACGCTCCGGTTCTGATACTGGATGAGCCGACGGCTGCTCTTGATCCGATTGCGGAAAGTGAGATTTACGACGAATATGCGAAGCTTTCCAAAGATAAGACAGCAATCTTTATTTCTCATAGGTTAGCCAGTACCCGGTTTTCAGATCGGATTCTGCTTATTGGAAACCAGGGAATCTTAGAAGAAGGAACACATGAAGAACTGCTTCAAAAGAACGGAGTATATGCGGAAATGTTCGAGGTCCAGAAGAGCTATTATGAAAAGGAACGTTTAGGTAAGGAGGCATTTGCATGAGTCAGGACGCAGAAATTTTAAAAAAACAGAGCTTCAGGCAGAATATTCATCATGTGGTACGGTTGGTAAAATTGATTCATTCTCTGGATCACAGCTTTTATGTATGGAACTTTGTTTCTGTTATAATGAAAGCGGTTATTACTTATGGAGCGCTTCTTCTTTCTTCCTTTGTGATTAATGGACTGAGCAGTGGAACAGATTATGCTTACATCCTGAAGGTTACTGTTGGAACGGCAATTCTGTTAAGCGGTGCGGCTTCCATAGATTATTTTATTGATAAGCATCTGGAAATGGCGATGAATGTCATGGAAACACAATATATGGCATTACAGCAGGAGAAGATTATGAATCTGGATTATGCTCTGATTGATAGTCCGAGGCTTAAGGAAATCCGGGAACGGATGCGGCTTGAAAGAAACTGGGGAGCCGGAATTTATTCTATGTTCTGGCAGGAGAAGAATTTTCTTATCCATCTGCTGAAACTTGTTGCTGCATTGATTTTGCTATTTCCACAACTGCAATATTTCAAAGGAAAGGTGCAGACAGAAAGCATCGGTATCTTTTTGTTTCTATTTGCAATTATGATTGTTGGAGTATTTATTATCCGTTACTTAAGCAGGATGTATTTGTATATGTGTTTTCATATCCCGACAAAAGAGGAAAAGAAATGGAGTATTCAATATACCTGGGACTTTGTATGGCATGGAAAATATGATAGTAAAAATGGAAAAGATGTACGGATTTATAATGCTTATCCTCTGATGAAGGCATATACCTATGATAAACTTCAGGCTAAGGAATTTAAAAAGAATGTGTTTCATAAATTTTCCATGATTTATGGCTCTCTTGGTATTGTTAATAACTTTGTATCAGCATCGATACTTGCCGGATCTTATCTTATTGCTGTGATGATTGCAAAAGAAGGAAACCTGTCAGCCGGTAACGTCATTTTATTTGGAGGCTGTTTATCAAATTTCCTGATGAATCTTTTTTCAGTTGAATACGATTACCTTGAGATTTTACGGGCTGCATTGCAGCAGGCAGGAATTTTTGAATTATTTGATCTGACGGATGAAATGTACAAGGGTTCTCTTCCCATGGAAAAGCGCAGCGATGGGGAATATCAGATTGAATTTAAAAATGTGTCCTTCCACTATCCGGGGAGTAAGGAATATGCGTTAAAGAACTTGTCCATGAAGCTGCAGATTGGGGAAAAGCTTGCGATTGTAGGAAGGAACGGTTCCGGTAAAACAACAATGATCAAGCTATTGTGCCGCTTGTATGATCCGGACGAGGGAGAAATTCTGTTAAACGGAGTGAATATCAAAAAGTTCCGTCATGAAGAATATGAAACGTTGTTTTCCGTTATTTTTCAGGATTATATTCTGGTCAGCCTTAAGCTTTCAGAAAATGTGGCAGCAAATCACACTGTGGATGTGGATAAAGTCCGGAAATGTCTGGATGACAGTGGATTCGGAGATCGTCTGCAGACACTTTCCCAGGGAATCGATGCTTATCTTTATAAAGATTATGAAGAGGAAGGAATCGACATAAGTGGCGGAGAGGCACAGAAAATAGCGATTGCAAGGGCGCTTTACAAGGATGCACCGTTTGTTCTTTTGGATGAACCGACGGCTGCTCTTGATCCGATCGCAGAGTCAGGGATTTACACGAACTTTGATAAAATTGTCGGAAATAAAACGGCTGTGTATATCAGCCACCGCCTCTCTTCCTGCAAATTCTGTGACCGGATAGCCGTTTTTAAGGATGGGCAACTGGTGCAGTACGGGAACCATGACACCCTGCTAAAGGATCATGATGGAGAATATGCGGTGATGTGGAATAAACAGGCGAAGTATTATACGGCATAATACCGCAGAGTATTTACAGAAATTTTTATAATTTCAAATATATATATTGCAAAATAAGGAAACTATATGCTAACATCAGAACAAAGCATATAGTTTCTTTTGATCTAAATTTCATTTGGATAAATGTAATACAAATATCCTTTCTTATGAATTATGCAAGAATATCTATGCTTTTAAATTCCAAATACATTTAAGGGCTGGAAGCTTTAAGGGAGGTAAAAATAAAATGTGTGAAGTATTAGATCGGGCAATTAATGAAGGAAGATGCGAAGGACGGTGTGAAGGTTTAATATCTGTATGTAAAGATTTTAAATTAAGTTATGAACAGACTGCAGCCAAATTAAAAGAAAAGTTTCAGTTAAGTGATCAGGAAATAGAGAAAAGCATGAAACTATACTGGTAATTGGGGTCAGGGATCATGGAGCAAAAGCAGTTGAAATATTCGAAGTTAATGGAAGATTTAAGGGAGAAGATGATGTCTGGGGAAATCCAGGCAGGAGACAGGCTTCCTTCGGAAAATGAATTATCGGCTCAGTATCAGGTCAGCAGACAGACGGTGCGCAAGGCTCTTTCGGTGCTTCAGAATGAAGGCTATATTTACGCGGAGCATGGGAGAGGAACCTTCTGTTCCGAGCGGGTCTTACATACGGGACATTCCCATAATATTGCCGTAGTTACCACGTATCTGTCGGATTATATTTTCCCGCGTGTAATCGGGGGAATCGATAAGGTACTGACGGAGCAGGGCTACAGCATCATTCTGAAAAATACAAGGAATTCCAGAAGTCAGGAGGCAAGATGCTTAGAAGAGCTTCTTCAGAAGGACATTGACGGAATTATTATCGAGCCGAGCAAAAGTCAGATTTATTGTAAGCACACCCACCTGTATGAAAAGCTGGAAGAGTATGGTATTCCTTACGTGTTTATCCAGGGCTGCTTTGCAACGATGAAGGAGAAGCCAAGGGTGCTTATGGATGATGCGATGGGTGGTTATCTTATTACGAAGTATCTGATCGATACTGGGCATAAGTCGATCATTGGCGTGTTTAAGTCGGATGATATTCAGGGGCAGAACCGTCACAAGGGATATGTAAAGGCGTTGCAGGAAGCCGGGATTCCTTATGAACCGGATCACGTGATCTGGTTTTATACGGAGGATCGTGCCATTCATCCGTATGAGGCCATTAAGCAGATGGCAGAAAGCGGAGTTCCGATGGATGGGGTTGTCTGCTATAATGACCAGATTGCCATGAAGGTGATTCAGGGTCTTACTGCTGCCGGGAAAAAGGTTCCTTCCGATGTATCCGTAACCGGATATGACAATTCCTACATAGCGAACAATGGAGGACTACAGTTGACGACTATTGTTCATCCTCAGGAAAAACTGGGGGAGATGGCAGCAGAGCTGCTGCTTAAGCTGATTCATTGTGAAGGGCATAGAAACAAATTGCCGGAGGATCCGTCGAAAGAAAAGATGAAAGAGCCGGTCTGCACAGATATTCTGATTGCACCGGAGCTGGTTATCGGAAATTCCTGTATCGTGAGGGATCCAATAGAAAAAAGCATGTCCTGAATCAGAATGGTATCTTTTTCAGGACATGCTTTGTGCTTCTGATTTATTTGGTAAGGCGGATTACGTTCCAGCTGTGTTTTCCAAGAACGGTATGCATTTTGCCGTTCTCAAGCTTCGTAGCATCGGAATGCGTCGGGGCAACGTGATCCGGATCCGCTTCAGTGTTGACTGCTTTCATATCGTCGTTGGTCAGTACGATATGCTCAGCCAGACGGTATCCCTCGAACTGACGCAGATCACAGGAAACCTCCATATCCTCATCCAGGCTCTTGTTAACCGCAAAAATGGTCAGTGTGTCATGCTCTTCATCCCAGATGCAGACAGAGTCAAGGTATGGGGCATCGCCATAGGTTTTACTTTCATAAACGGGAGTCAGAACCTGTGTGTTTAACACGGTTCCACGACCGTATACACTTGCGTGCATATATGGATAAAAGATGGTCTGACGCCATGCGCCGGTGTCGGATGTCATGATTGGGGCGATGACATTGACAAGCTGTGCCAGACATGCAATTTTAACACGGTCAGCGTGGCGCAGGAGTGTGATCAGTAAGCTTCCGACAAGCAGTGCATCCTCGAAGTTGTAGACATCTTCCAGCTGATGCGGTGCACGAACCCATTTTTCAAGCTTCTTATCCTGCTCATTGCTGTGATACCATACATTCCACTCATCGAAGGAAAGGTTGATCTGCTTCTTACCATGTTTTTTAGCTTTGACCGCATCACAGATAGCAACGACACCGGAAATGAAGTCATCCATACCCTTGGAGCCTGCCAGAAAATCAACCGTGTCGTCAGCAGCATTTCCATAATACTGATGCAGGGAGAGATAATCCACCTCGTCATAGCATTCGTCCAAAATCGTATATTCCCAGGAGCCGAAGGTCGGCATGGTAAGACCGGAGCTTCCACAGGCAACAGTCTCGATGGTCGGATCCATGAACTTCATCAGACGGGAGGTTTCTGCAGCAATACGGCCATATTCGGAAGCAGTCTTATGTCCCATTTGCCATGGTCCATCCATCTCATTACCAAGGCACCAGAGCTTGATGTTATGCGGATCTTTATAGCCGTGGGATTTTCTCAGATCGCTGTAGTAGGTGCCTTCTTTGAAATTACAGTATTCCAGAACATTTTTGGCGTCCTCCGGTCCGCGGGTTCCGAGGTTGACAGCCATCATGATATCGCTGCCGGCTTTTTTGGACCAGTCAGCAAATTCGTTCAGGCCAAACTCGTTTGTCTCAATGACACCCCAGGCAAGCTCCGGTTTCGCAGGCCGCTTGTCCTTCGGACCTACACTGTCCTCCCAGTGATAACCGGAAACAAAATTTCCACCCGGATAGCGGACGATCGGTACCTGAAGCTCTCTGACAAGAGCCAGCGTATCCTTGCGCAAGCCCTGCTCATCGGAAAGTGCGCTTCCCTCCTGATAGATTCCTTCATAAACAGCACGTCCCAGGTGTTCGATAAAGGAACCAAAGATTCGTTTGTCAACTTTTCCGGTCAGAAAGTATTTGTCAATGATAATCTCTGCTTTTTTCATATTTTAAAATTCTCCTTTCAGATAATGTTTTCTTATGATTTTGATTTTAACAGGAGGGAGAAAAAAACCTAGAGATTTTTGTCCGATAAAATTGACTTTTCTTCCGGCCTTGCGATAGAATGGGAAAAAGGAGAAGAGGATGGATTTTTCGATTCATATTTGTGAATATAACAGATCCAATGCAGATTACGATATTATATACCGTCCGGAGGGCAGTGGAGATTATCTGTTTCTGCTGTTTAAAACACCAATGCGGGTGTACGTGGGAAAGCAGTTTTCCATTACACAGGAAAATGCCTGTATTTTTTACACACCCGGTCATGAGCAGCATTATCAGGCGGTACAGAAATTCCGCAACAGCTACGTGCATTTCTGGTGTAATGAGGATCTGGGAGCGAGGTACGGAATTGTGCCGAACATGATTTTTTATCCGCAGAATACGGAAGAAATTGATGAATATATCCGTTGTCTGCAGCGGGAATATATTACAAAAGATCCTTATGCGGCGGAATATGAGGAGACACTGGTTCGTCAGATGCTGATCACGGCATCGCGTGGTATGCGGCTGCATCAAAATACTGCAGAGCCGGAGGGATTATACCGTGAGTTTCAGGAGCTGCGCCTTGCCATGCTGAGCCACTATGAAAAGGAATGGACCATGGAAAAGCTTTGCGAGAGGGCCAATATGGAAAAAAGCCAGTTTTATTCCTATTATAAAAATTTTTTCAGCAGCACACCGCATAATGATCTGATAGAGGTGCGCCTCGATAAGGCGAAAAACCTTCTCACGAATCAGGCGCTCTCCATTAGTCAGACTGCTGAGCTTTGCGGCTTTTCCAATCTGTCGCACTTCAGCCGCTATTTCAAAAAGCACTGCGGCTGTTCGCCGAAGGAATGGCGTCTTGGTTCTCAGCAAAACAACGGGAATTATGGGAGTAGAACCGACAGCAGTAATTATCCAGAGGGGGGAGAATCATGATTAAGGTTTTTCTGGTAGAGGATGAGTATGTCATCCGTGAGGGAATCAAGAAGAATATTGACTGGCAGGCACATGGATATGAATTCTGTGGAGAAGCAGGAGATGGAGAGCTTGCTTTTCCGATGATTCAGGAAATACGGCCGGATATTGTGATTACCGATATCCGGATGCCCTTTATGGACGGACTGGCCTTGAGCAGGCTGATAAAAAAGGAATTTCCGGAAACAGAAATTATTATTTTAAGCGGATATGAAGAATTTGAGTATGCCAAAGAAGGAATTAAAATTGGTGTAGCCCAGTATCTTCTTAAGCCGATCAGCGGAGATGCCCTGATTAAGGAAATTGACCTGGTGGCGGCATCCATTGTAGAGCGGAAGCAGAAGGAACGGATCCGGGAACGTTACTTTAAACAGAGTATGGACCGTGAATCGGAGAAAGATAACCTTAATATCCAGGAGCTGGATTACAAGCAGTTTGAAAAAAGTAAGCTGCAGGAGTTTATGAAGGTCGGACGCAAGGAGGAGGTTCCTTACTTTATTGACGAGATGTTTCAAAAGCTGGATCATAGTGCCGTGAAATCCAGAATCTTCCGGCAGTACATTGTGATGGATGCCTATTTTTGTGTAGCAGAATTTGTGGAAGAGATCGGTTTTTCGAGGGATGAAGTGGAACCGATGGATGTTGCTTCGGATGTATTGTCAAGTATCGAATATTCCAAGGAGTATATTGTCCGTATTATCGGGAAAGCGATTGATGAACGGGATCAGGTATCCGGAAATAAATATAAGGGTCTGATGGACGATGTGAAGGCATATATTGAAGCCCATTATGTGGAAGAGGATCTTAGCTTAAATCAGCTTGCTGCACATGTGAACTTTTCACCCAATCATTTCAGTATGATTTTCAGTCAGCAGACAGGACAGCCATTTATTAAATATCTGACCGATTTTCGTATGAATAAGGCTAAAGAGCTCCTTCGCTGTACCGGCAAAAAGAGCAGCGAGATCGGACTGGAGGTCGGATATAAGGATCCGCATTATTTCTCAGCCCTGTTCCGTAAAACGCAGGGAATGACACCGACACAATACCGGGAAGGAAAAGCATGAATAAGAAATTAAAAAAAACGGCAAAGGGTTTTTATGACCGTTCTTCGCTGACAAGTAAAATACGATATTCTTATCTGGTGATCCTGATTCCTATTTTTTTGTTTCTGCTCTTTTGCTTTTATAATCTCTGGGCAGCGAACTACCGGTATCAGGATATGATTAACTCTACCGTAGCAGCCAGTGAGTTTACGCTTGATTTTAAAAAGGATTTTGACTATGAGACCTATCTTCTGATTGTAGGAAACAAGACAGTAGAAGAATCAGAACTCCGGGATATGCTTACCAATGCGAATCGGATCATTACCGGATTGGAGCAGATTACGGATTCCAGAGACAATCTTGCCAGATTAAAGAGTATTAAGAAGTATCTGAATAATCTTGATACCTATGTGGATCGTATTGAACAGAATATCCGGGTAGGAAACCGTTATGAGGACAATATGGAAATCTGGGAAAACGATGTTCAGATTGTAACGACACTCGTGCGCGAAACGATTTTTCAGTATATTTATTATGAAACAAAGGGAATTCAGGAATCCCATGCGGAATACCAGAGCTTTTTCGTTTCCATGATTGAAATTTCCGTCATTGCCTTTGTAGCGGTTTTGCTGTTGATTGTGTTTATTTCCCATTATATTCCTTTAAGTATTTCAAGACCGATTACGGAGCTTGTGGAGGTGACACAGCAGGTATCTCAGGGAAATCTGCAGGTAAGATCCCATGTTAATACAGGTGTGGAAGCAAAGCAGTTAAGCGAATCCTTAAATACGATGATTGACAAAATTAACGAGCTTCTTGAACAGGTGAAGAAGGAGCAGATCCGTATCCGGAAGGCAGAATTTGAGCTTCTTCAGGCACAGATTAATCCGCATTTTCTGTATAATACACTGGATACCATTATCTGGCTGGCAGAAAGTGATGAGCAGAAGCAGGTTGTCCATATGGTGGAGAGCCTGTCGGACTTCTTCCGGACCTCTTTGAATCAGGGAAAGGATATTATTTCGATCAAAGAAGAAATCCAGCATGTCCGCAGTTATTTGGAAATCCAGCAGATGCGGTATCAGGATATCCTGGAATATGAAATTAATGTTCCGGAGGAGTTTCATCAGAATACGATTCCGAAGATCACCGTGCAGCCTCTTGTGGAAAATGCACTTTATCATGGCATTAAGAATAAACGTGGTAAGGGAAAGATCACGGTAAGAGGATACCGGGAGGGTTCCTTTTTTATCCTGGAGGTGCAGGACAATGGAATCGGTATGCAGCCGGAACGTTTGGAGCAGGTAAGAAATGCATTGGTTCATAAGCAGTTCGTGGAAAGTAAGGTATACGGATTATATAATGTAAACGAACGGATCCGCTTAAACTGTGGAGAAGAATATGGTCTCAGGATTTCAAGTACCTATCAGGAAGGAACTACAGTGAAGATTTTTCTGCCGGACGCAGACAGTGGTCTGACCAGCCCGGAAGAAGAAATTCAACCGGATTCGTAAAAAAATCAACTTATAGTAGTTTTTGAGGATAAAATTTAACTTTTGCCATAGGGATCTTCATGGTATTTTCAGCCGGAAAAGTTATGATAGTCTTATCAAAGAGATCAGTCTTTGATGAGACTATTTTTCATTAATGGGAGGTTATAACATATGAAGAGAAAACTTATGGCATTGGCAATGGCAGCAGCAATGGTAATTGGATTAACCGCATGCGGATCCGGTTCAGCACCGGCTTCGTCTACGGCATCGACAGACACAGAAAGTACATCAGACAGCGCATCTGCTTCTACAGACACAGCAGCAGATACTTCTGCATCAGGTGAGTTAATCAAGGTTGGTATCATTAATAATGACCCGAATGAATCCGGATATCGTACCGCAAATGACAAGGACCTGAAGGCAATGTTTACAGAGGAAAACGGCTATGAAGCATCCTTCGCATACAGCTTAAAGAATGATGAGCAGATTACTGCAGCACAGAAGTTCATTCAGGACGGTGTGGATTATCTTCTTCTTTCCGCAGCAGATACTGCCGGCTGGGATTCCGTATTAAAGGATGCACAGGATGCAGGTATCCGCGTAATCTTATTTGACCGTACCATCGATGCAGATGCAAGTCTTTATGAAGCATCCATCGTATCTGATATGGCAAAGGAAGGCCAGACTGCAGTTGACTGGTTAAAGGGACAGGGTCTCAGCGAATATAAGATCATTCATCTTCAGGGCGTTATGGGTTCTGCAGCACAGCAGGGACGTTCCGGTGCATTGGATGAAGCTGTTGCTTCCGATGGCTGGACACTGGTAACACAGCAGACTGCAGAGTGGAATGCAGAAAAAGCACAGCAGATCGTACAGTCTGTTATTGATTCCGGCGAATCCTTCAATGTAATTTATGCAGAAAATGATGATATGGCTAAGGGTGCTGTAGCAGCGCTTGATAAAGCAAATATTTCCCACGGTGTTGGTAAGGACGTTATTGTTATGGGCTTTGACTGCAACAAGTGGGCATTGGAAGAATTATTAAATCAGAACTGGAACTATGATGGACAGTGCAATCCTTTCCAGGCATCTTACATCGATGACATCATCAAGACACTGGAAAGTGGCGGAACCATTTCCGAGAAGACCATCATCATGGAAGAAAAAGGCTTTGATGCAGCTTCTATTACCCAGGAAGATGTTGACAAGTACGGTATTTAAGAAAATACAGAAAGGTCTGATATTTCTGACAGATCAAAATTATAAAATCAGGGTAATTATTCAGGATTTATGTAATTGTTAAGATAACGGTAAAGCTATTGAACAGTTACAGATGAATAAGCGCGGTGCAGGAAGGGAGTTATTCTAAGCTGCTCCGCGCTTATTATAAAGGCAAGGAGAGTGACGGCTGCAGTGAAAGAAAATATTGTTTTACGAATGGAAAATATACATAAAAGCTTTCCCGGAGTACGTGCCCTGCAGGGAGTTGATTTTTCACTTTGTGAGGGTGAAATTCATGCATTGATGGGTGAAAACGGTGCCGGAAAATCTACATTAATTAAGGTATTAACCGGAGTTTATGGAAAAGAAGAGGGAAATATCTATCTGAAAGGCCATGACAAGCCGGTCAGTATCAAATCACCCCAGGATGCACAGGAGCTTGGAATCAGTACAGTATATCAGGAAATTACTCTGTGTCCGAATCTTTCTGTAGCAGAGAATATGTATATTGGAAGAACGAAGGGCTTCATGCAGAACTGGAAATCCATGAATGAAGGCGCAAACCGTATATTAAAGTCTCTGGATATTCCGACGGATGCATCGGAGCAGCTGGCAAACTGCTCGATTGCTGTCCAGCAGATGGTAGCTATTGCACGTGCAGTAGATATGGACTGCAAGGTTCTGATTCTGGATGAGCCGACCTCCTCTTTGGATGAGCAGGAGGTTGAAAAGCTGTTTAAGTTAATGCGTGATCTGAAGGCAAGAGGCGTTGGAATTATCTTTGTAACACATTTCCTCGATCAGGTATATGAGGTATGTGATAAGATTACGGTTCTCCGCGACGGCAAGCTGGTTGGACAGTATGAAATTAAGGATCTTCCGAGAGTCCAGCTTGTTGCAAAGATGCTTGGAAAAGAGCTGGATGATATGTCATCCATCCGTGATGACGATAAGGTGTACCATGGAACCGATGCGTCTGAGAATGTTTTGGAAGCAGAGCAGCTGGTAAGTAATGCAGGAATCAAGCCGTTTGATTTTTATATAAAGAAGGGCGAGGTGAATGGATTTACCGGACTTCTGGGCTCCGGACGAAGCGAATGTGTCCGTGCTATCTTTGGTGCAGATCATGTATCAGGCGGAACGGTAAAGATGAAGGGCAAGAAGGTAAAGATTACCAGACCGATTGATGCGATGCGTCATGGAATTGCTTATCTTCCGGAAGACCGTAAGGTGGATGGAATCGTAGGCGACCTTTCTGTCCGTGAAAATATTATTCTGGCACAGCAGGTATTACGGGGATTCTTTAAACCCTTCTCTAAGACGGAGGCCAATAAAATTGCAGAAGAATACATTAAACTTCTGGATATTAAAACAGCATCTGCAGATACCCCGATTAAATCCCTTTCCGGTGGTAACCAGCAGAAGGTGATCCTTGCAAGATGGTTATTCACACATCCGGAATATCTGATTCTGGATGAGCCGACAAGAGGTATTGATGTCGGAACAAAGATTGATATACAGAAGCTGGTACTGGATCTGGCATCAGAGGGAATGAGCGTAACCTTTATTTCTTCCGAAACCGATGAAATGCTTCGTACCTGTTCAAGACTCATCGTTATGCGTGACCGCAAGGTGGTTGGTGAGCTTACAGGAAAGGATTTAACGCAGGCAAAGATTATGAGTACAATAGCCGGAGGTGATATGGAATGATACAGAAAATATTTCGCAGACAGATCTTTATTCCCATAGCTGCATTATTGATTTTGGCTATTTTCAATTTAATTGCAGATCCTTCGTTCTATAAAATTACGTTGGGTTATAACAGTGCGGGAAATCCGGTATTGTCCGGATACCTGATCACCATTCTGGATTATGGTTCAGAGCTTGCGATTCTTGCTATCGGTATGACGCTTGTTACGGCAGCTTCCGGTGGGCAGGATATCAGCGTGGGCGCAGCCATCGCCATCAGCGGCAGTGTGATCCTCCGGGTGCTTTGCGGAACCAATTCAAGACCGGACACCTTACAGGCACCGATTATTGTAGCGTTCCTGGTGAGCTGCGTGGTAGCAATGCTTTTTGGAGCATTTAACGGAGCGTTGGTTGCATATTTTAAAATCCAGCCTATGGTAGCGACTCTGATTCTGTATACGGCAGGACGTTCCATTGCAGCCTGGATCAATAACAACGAGCTTCCGATTGTCAATGATGCCACTTTTGCGGTATTCGGCGGTTTCATTCCGGGAATTCCGATTCCTACACCGGTTTTCATTGCGGCAGCGTGTATCCTCGTGACCGTATTGGTTTTGAAGTTTACGAATCTTGGATTGTATACGCAGGCAGTCGGTATTAACGAAAGCTCTTCCAGACTGAATGGTTTAAATCCGGCATTTATCAAGTTCCTGACCTTTGTAATTCTCGGACTTTGCGTGGCAGTAGCAGGACTCATCAAGGTCAGCCGTTTATCTTCCATTAACTATTCGGTAATTGCGAAGGATATTGAAATGGATGCTATTCTCGCCGTAGCACTTGGAGGGAATGCATTAGGTGGTGGTAAGTTCAATATGACAGCATCCATACTTGGTGCTTTTGTGATCCAGTTCCTGACAACGACCTTGTATAAATTCAATGTCCAGTCAGATGCTCTCCCTGCATATAAGGCAGTTGTTGTTATTCTGCTCGTGGTATTCAGTGCACCTGTAGTACGGGAAAAAATGGGAGAGTTCTTTAAGCGGATGAAAGCAGGAACACTGAAGAAGGAGGTACAGTAATATGAAGGCAAAAAGGAAAATGAAATTAACAGACACCAGTCTGCTGCTGTTGATTACTGTTGTTGTTTTCTTTGCAATGTATATCGGTGCAATTCTTTTTCAGGGAAAAGGCTTTTTAAAGCCGCAGACCTTCTTTAATATTTTAAATGCAAATGCTGCCCTGATTATTATTTCCTGTGGCATGAGCCTTGTGATGATTACCGGTGGAATTGATATTTCGGTAGGTGGTGTGGTAGCCCTTGTAAGTATGTGCTGCGCGGTATATCTGGATTATCATGGTGGTAATATCTTTGGAGCCATTGGTATTTCCTTATTAATCGGCCTTGGCTTTGGTCTGGTTCAGGGTTATCTTGTTGCTTATCTGGATATCCAGCCATTCATTGTTTCACTGGCGGGGATGTTCTTTGCCAGGGGAATGACAACTATCGTGAACACGAATCCCTTTAACGTAGCCAATGAACAGTTTGTGGCCTTAAAGGATACCAGAATCACTATACCCGGAATGGGATCGGTTAATAAGCTCGGAAATTACGTAAACGCATATATTGAAATCGGAGTGGTGGTTGCACTGCTTGTTGTAATTCTTCTGTTCTGTGTTCTTCGTTTCACGAAGTTCGGACGTAAATTCTATGCAGTCGGCGGTAACAGCCAGAGTGCCCTGATGCTCGGTATTAACGTGAAGCGTACAAAATTCTTTGCCTATCTGATCTGCAGTGTGTTAGCCGGTATCGGAGGATTTGTTTACTTTATGCATGTCGGTTCCGGATCAGCATCTCATGCAAGCGGAATGGAAATGAATGCCATCGCTTCCTCCATTATCGGTGGAACGATGTTAACCGGTGGTGTCGGTAATATTATCGGAACCTTCTTTGGAGTATTGTCATTAAGTACCATTCAAAACATCGTATCCTCCGCCGGACTGGATCAGGCATGGTGGACAGGAATTACGATCGCCGCAATGCTCTGCCTGTTCCTTGTGGTACAGAGTATTGTAATGTCCAGAAAGAAGAAGCTGTCTAAGGGATAGAAACATTCGTATGCCCAACAGATACAGAGAATGACGGGATGCTTATATCAGGATAGGTTACGGATTACAAAAACAGGGATGGAAAGGGGTCTTCTTGCAAGTATTTACAGGAGACTCCTTTTATTTTATAATATTTATAATAGTTATGCATAAGTCAAAATGATCAAAGGGGGGAAGATTTATATGTCAGAAAAGAAGAAAGGGATAATAAAGGAACAGAATCATAAATTAAAAATGTTCAGTTTTTTAATATTGATTTCATTAATACCGTTGCTGATTGCAATTTTGATTACAAGTCTGATGTCTGTTTATATGACGAAAAACTATCTGGAAAAAAATGTCGAAAATACGTTATATATTGCTGCATCGAATTTGGCAAATCATTGCAGGGAAAATGAAATTACAGTTATGAATGCAAGTAATTTCAATGATTATATTGACAGTCTTAAGGAACAGGGAATTGAAATGGCGATCATCTTTGAAGATGTTCCCTGTGTTACTTCTGTTAAGAATGAAAATGATTATCGAATTCGTGAGATCCCTATTGGTAAGGATTTTGAGGCCGATCGCGAGATTTTGCTACAAGGATTTTATGATCAGAGTGTTTTAATAGATCATCAGGTATATTATGGATATTTTATGCCCATTATTACTGGCGAAGAGCTTGTGGGAATGGCATTTGCGGGTGAATTACAAAACGATATTACGGAAGCCTCCAGAAATATGATTTATAAATACCTGCTTACGGCACTGATGCTTGGTATTTTGTTTGCCGCGTTAATTTTGATTTTCAGCCGCTATCTTACCAGTGCCTTGAAGCGTGCCGGGAAAAATGTTGATGCTCTCTCCAGAGGTATTTTGAGACAGGAGAATGAAGCAAAAAGTGGCATACGTGAAATGAATGAACTGTTAACTTCTACACAGAATATGCAGGAAAAACTGGTAACCATTATCAGCAGTGTCAAAGAGCTGTCAATTTCTTTAGTAAATGATATTGCAAATGTAACCGAATTAAGTGAAAATAGTAATCATAAGGCAGATAAAATCTCAGTTTCCATGAATGATTTATCGGATTCTACTCTTCTTCTGGATAAAAATATTCAAAAGATTGAGGAGCAGATCATAGAAATTGAGGAAGGTGTAGCTGAAATATCGGACCGCGTTATTCGATTACAAAGCAATTCACGGAGTATGATTCAGACTAACCGCAAGGCAACGGATAGTATGAATGAAATTTATGAAGGCAGCGAACAATCTGTGAAGGCGGTTGGAGATATTGCAGAGCAAATTCGACAGACGAATTTATCGATCGGGGAGATTGATAAAGCAGTTGAACTGATTCTTTCTATTACGGAACAGACAAAACTTCTGAGCATTAATGCTTCAATTGAAGCCGCCAGAGCCGGTGAAGCAGGAAGAGGATTTGGTGTTGTTGCAGAAGAAATCGGCAATCTTTCGGAGCAAAGTGCCCAGGGTGCGGAAATGATTAAAAATCTGGCCAAAACGATTACAGAAAAATCTCTGGAATCTGTGCGGCTTGCAGATCAGGTTTCCGGATTGATTGTAAAGGAACAGCAGACCGTTATGGATACACAGCAGAAATATGCAGAACATAGTATGGATCTTGATCGTTCCGTATCGGAGATTGAGGGTATTGCAGAAAAGACGATTCTTTTATCTGATCGTAAAGAGAAGATTGTAACAGGTATTCGGACGCTTACAGAGATCAGCAAGAAGAATGCCGGTCAGAATGCAAATGTAAATCAAAATATATCAGATATTATTTTAGAAATACAAAATGCAAACAGAAGATGTGAAGAAATGAACGTAATAGCGTATGAGTTGCAGAAATCTATATCATTTTTTCACGAATAGGTTGTAGACAAAATGAAAAAATGTGTTTTTGGTATGGTATTTTTTATAGGTGTTCTGTTATTAGGGATTAGCTGCAGTAAAAGTTTGTCACGTTCAGACAGAGAAAAACAGGAGGAAATATCTGCTCTTGAAGAATGGAATGATCAGATTGTGATCGGATTTTCCCAACTCGGAGCAGAATCAGCCTTTCGAAGTTCAAATACAATTTCTATGAAAGAAACTTTTACAGAGGATAAAGGATACCATCTGTATGTTGAGGATGGGCAGCAGAAGCAGGAAAACCAGATTATGGCAATCCGTACCTTTATTCAGCAGGAGGTCGATTATATAGTCCTGGCTCCCGTTACGGAAACGGGGTGGGATACCGTGCTGCAGGAGGCAAAAGATGCCGGAATTCCTGTAATTATCATGGATCGCCGGGTGAATGTACCGGATGAATCCCTGTACACCTGCTGGGTAGGCTCAGATTTTGGCCTTGAGGGCAGGAAGATGGCAGAATGGATTCACCAGTTTACGTTGAAAAGGGAAATCCCGCCGGAGGAGGTCCGGATTGTGAATATTCAGGGAACCATCGGTGCAACCGCACAGATTGGCCGTACAAGAGGATTATATCAGGCTGCGAAAGCATACGGATGGAATATTCTTGCTGAGGAAAGCGGTGATTTTACCCAGGCTAAAGGGAAAGAAGTTATGCAGTCCTTTCTCGAAGAATATCCGGAATTAAATATGGTTTACTGTGAAAACGATAATGAAGCATTTGGCGCCATTGAGGCCATTAAGGAAGCCGGAAGAACGATCGGAACGGATATCCGGAATGGTGAAATCATGGTGGTTTCCTTTGATGGTGTGGACGTGGATGCATTAAGCTGTGTTGCAGATGGTGAGATTTCCTGTATTGCGGAATGCAATCCGCTGCATGGTCCGTGGATTGAGGAAATTATCCAGATGATGGAACAGGGCAGGATGCCTTCCAAATATACATATGTCGATGAGGGAATGTACTCAAATGAGGATATTGCTTCTTCCATTACCATTAACGGAAGCAGCTATCTGATCCGGAAGGTCAATTCGGAATTACTTGTGGAGCATGAAAACAGGCAGTAAATTATTCATGTTTATAATAAAACACATACAGGTTAAAATATACAACTTGTAAGAAGAACAATACAAGTTGTATCCTTTAAGCAGAGGATAAAATTGTTTATTCACAGCGAAAATGTGGATAAAATCGGAAAATTCTACTTAAAGGAGGTTATTTTTTATGTTACAGAAAAAAGAGTACAAGTTTTGGTTTTGCACAGGTTCACAGGATTTATACGGAGACGAATGTCTGGCCAAAGTGGCAGAGCATTCCCACAAGATTGTTGAGGGATTGAACCAGTCCGGTATCTTACCTTATGAAGTGGTATGGAAGCCGACCCTTATTACCAACGCATTGATCCGTAAGACCTTTGAAGAAGCCAACATGGATGAAACCTGTGCCGGTGTGATTACGTGGATGCATACCTTTTCTCCTGCAAAGTCCTGGATTATCGGATTGCAGGAATATCGTAAACCGCTTCTTCATTTACATACCCAGTTTAATGAAGAGCTTCCTTACGACTCTATAGATATGGATTTTATGAATGAAAACCAGTCTGCACATGGTGATCGTGAGTATGGTCATATCGTAACCCGCATGCGGATCGAAAGAAAGGTTGTTGTCGGACACTGGGCAGATCCTGTTGTAGCAGGAAAGATTGCATCCTGGATGCGTACCGCAGTGGGCATTGTAGAAAGCAGCCATATCCGTGTGATGCGTGTTGCAGACAATATGCGTAACGTTGCTGTTACCGAAGGTGATAAGGTAGAAGCACAGATTAAGTTCGGTTGGGAAGTGGATGCTTATCCGGTTAATGAGATTGCCCAGTCTGTAGATGCGGTGTCTGAAGCAGATGTAAATACTCTGGTAGAAGAGTATTATGATAGGTATGAGATTTTACTGGAAGGCAGAGACGAGAAGGAATTCCATAAGCATGTAGCGGTGCAGGCACAGATTGAAATCGGCTTTGAACGTTTCTTAGAGGAAAAGAACTATCAGGCCATCGTCACTCATTTCGGAGATCTTGGTGCCTTGAAGCAGCTTCCGGGACTTGCGATCCAGCGTCTGATGGAAAAGGGCTATGGATTTGGTGCAGAAGGTGACTGGAAGGTTGCTGCCATGGTGCGTCTGATGAAGATTATGACCGGAGATTTAAAGAATCCGAAGGGAACCTCCATGTTGGAGGATTATACCTATAATCTGGTTAAGGGTAAGGAAGGAATTCTGGAGGCGCATATGCTGGAAATCTGTCCAAGTATTGCAGAGGGACCGATCAGCATTAAGTGCAATCCATTAAGCATGGGTGACCGTGAGGATCCGGCAAGACTGGTATTTACCTCCAAGGAAGGCCCGGGCATTGCCACTTCCTTAATTGATTTAGGAAATCGTTTCCGTTTGATTATAAATGATGTAGAATGTAAGAAAGTAGAGAAGCCGATGCCCAAGCTTCCGGTTGCAACGAACTTCTGGACTCCGAAGCCGGATATGTACACCGGTGCAGAAGCATGGATCCTTGCAGGAGGAGCGCATCATACGGCATTCACCTATGATCTTACGGCAGAACAGATGGGTGACTGGGCCGCAGCCATGGGTATTGAAGCGGTCTACATTGATGAGGACACCAAGATCCGTGACTTTAAACGTGACCTGATGCTTGGTGAGGTATTCTTTAAGTAGGCACTAGGAAAAACAAGCGACTGCGAAGCAGGCATTTGTGTCAAAATTACAAGGAGGTATTACAATGGACGCAGCACAATTAATTATTGAGGGAAAGGGTTACTTAGGTATTGAGTTTGGGTCTACCAGAATTAAAGCCGTTCTGGTGGATAAGTCAGGAAATGTATTGGCATCCGGTGGACACAGCTGGGAAAACCGTTATGAAGATGGTGTCTGGACCTATTCCTTGAACGATATCTGGGATGGCTTACAGGATTGTTACAAGGATCTTAAGGAGAATGTGAAGAAGGAGTACGGTGTTACCTTAAAGCACTTAGATGCCATCGGATTCTCTGCGATGATGCATGGTTATCTGGCGTTTGATGAGAATGATACCATTCTGGTTCCGTTCCGTACCTGGAGAAATACGATTACAGAGGAAGCAGCTTCAAAGCTTACTGCAGAATTTAACTATAACATTCCGCAGAGATGGAGCATTGCACATCTTTATCAGGCAATCCTGAACGGGGAAGAGCATGTTCCCTATGTGGATTTCTTTACGACACTGGCAGGCTATGTTCATTGGAAATTAACCGGTAGAAGAGTGCTCGGTGTAGGTGATGCGTCCGGTATGTTCCCGATTGACATTCACACCGGGGATTATGATCAGGCAATGATTCAGAAGTTTGATAAACTGGTTGCAGATAAGAATTACCGCTGGAATCTCCGGGATATTCTTCCAAAGGTGTTATCAGCAGGAGAAGAAGCAGGTATCTTAACGGAAGAAGGAGCTGCACTCCTTGATCCGAGCGGTGATCTGCAGGCAGGCATTCCGCTTTGTCCTCCGGAGGGTGATGCAGGAACCGGTATGGTCGCAACAAACAGCGTTGCGAAACGAACCGGTAACATTTCTGCCGGAACCTCTGTATTTGCCATGGTAGTTCTGGAAAAGGAGCTTTCCAAGGTGTATCCGCAGATCGATCTGGTAACCACACCGGATGGTGCACTGGTTGGCATGGTACACTGTAATAACTGTACCTCTGATATCAATGCATGGGTGAACCTGTTTAAGGAATTCGGTGAAATGTATGGTTTAACCTTTGATATGAATGATCTGTTTACGAAGCTTTACAGTGTTGCATTAGAGGGTGATCCGGACTGTGGTGGAATGATTTCCTATAATTATTTCTCAGGAGAGCCGGTTACCGGATTTGATGCCGGTGCACCGTTATTCGTACGTGATGCCGAGAGCCGGTTTACATTGGCCAATACCATGAGAATGCATCTGTATTCTGCACTTGCAGCCTTAAAATCCGGTATGGATCTGATGCTCAAGGAAGAAGGCGTCCAGGTAGATGAGTTATTCGGACATGGCGGTTATTTCAAGACCAGGGGTGTCGGACAGAGAATTGCGGCAGCAGCAATGAACGCACCGGTATCGGTTATGGAAACAGCCGGTGAAGGCGGTGCCTGGGGCATTGCTGTTCTGGCTACATTCCTTGCAGAAAAGAAGGACGGACAGAGCCTTGGTGAATTCTTGAATGAAGAAATTTTCGCCGGAAACAAGGGTATCAAGATGGATCCTGTGGCAGAGGATGTCGAAGGCTTTGAGAAATTCATGGAGAAGTATATGAAGAATCTCCCCGCAGAGAAGGCTGCTGTTGAGGCACTGTAGACATATTTTAAAAACATGTAGATGCTGATAAATATTTAGGAATAACTATAAGATAAACATCTCAAAGTAAGAGATCAATATTGGAAGGAAGGTTCTGTTATGTTAGAGGATTTAAAACAGAAGGTATATGAAGCGAATATGCTTCTTCCGAAATACGGTCTGGTAACATTTACCTGGGGTAATGTCAGTGCGATCGACCGTGAAACCGGATATTTTGTGATTAAGCCAAGTGGTGTGGATTATGAAATTATGAAGCCGGAAGATATGGTGGTTATGGATCTTGAAGGAAACCGTGTGGAAGGAAGGTATAAGCCATCCTCCGATACACCGACCCATCTGGAACTGTATAAGGCGTTTCCGGAAATAGGTGGAATTGTACATACCCATTCTTCTTATGCAACAAGCTGGGCACAGACCGGAAGAAGTATTCCCTGTTATGGTACGACTCATGCGGATTATTTCTACGGAGAAATCCCCTGTGTGAGATGTCTGACGAAGGAAGAGATTAACTCTGCTTACGAAGAAAATACCGGACACCTGATTGTTTCGGAATTTAAACGTATGAAAAAGGATGTAATGGCAGTTCCTGCAGTGTTGTGCAAGAATCATGGTCCTTTTTCCTGGGGCAAGGATGCAAAGGAGGCCGTCCACAATGCGGTGGTTCTTGAAGAGGTTGCCAAGATGGCATATCGAACCGAGCTGATTCATCCGCAGGTAGCACCTGCTCCACAGGAATTACAGGATAAGCATTATTTCCGTAAGCATGGTGCAAATGCATATTACGGACAGAATTAACAGGATATCGAGAGGGTATAAAACAGATGAAGATGAAAACAGCACCTATGGGGTGGAACAGTTGGGATTGTTATGGAGCGGCTGTTACAGAAGATATCGTACGACGGAACGCTGAATTTATGGCTGAGCATCTGAAGGAGTACGGCTGGGAATATATTGTAGTGGACATCCAATGGTATGAGCCTGCTGCAGAAACCAATGAATATCATCCTTTTGCGGATGTAGTGATGGATGAGTATGGAAGACTGCTTCCCGCAGTAAACCGTTTTCCTTCTGCAGCAAACGGTGCGGGCTTTGGACCATTGGCAGAATATGTCCATTCTCTTGGATTGAAGTTCGGCATTCATATTATGAGAGGGATTCCACGACAGGCTGTACATCAGAACACGAAAATCATGAACAGTGACAGACATGCCCGGGAAATTGCCAAAACAAACAGTATCTGTGCCTGGAATACGGATATGTATGGTGTAGATCCTGAGAAAGACGGGGCACGGGAATACTATAACAGTATTTTTGAATTATATGCTTCCTGGGGTGTGGATTTTATTAAATGTGATGATATTGCACGGGAACTGCCACATGAGGAATCCGAACTGATTATGCTGAGCAAAGCATTGCATGGTTGCGGAAGACCCATGGTTTTAAGTCTGTCGCCGGGACCTGCTCTTTTAGAAAAGGCAGAGCTTTATAAGCAGATTTCCAATATGTGGAGAATCACCGATGATTTCTGGGATAAGTGGGAACTGTTATATGATATGTTTTCAAGAGCAGAAAAATGGTGCACCCATGCAGGTGCAGGGCACTGGCCGGATGCCGATATGCTTCCGGTCGGACCGATACGGCAGGTATATGATGTGAATAACTGGACGAATTTCACACAGGATGAGCAGATCACCATGCTGACACTCTGGAGTATCATGCGTTCTCCTTTGATGCTGGGAGGAGAGCTGACAGGGTTTGACGAATTCACTATGAATCTGGTAACCAATTCTGAAATACTTGCCATGCATGCAAATGCACGGCATTCGCATCAGGTGTGGAGACGTGAAATCGATGGTATAGAGCATACATTGTGGATTGCAGCAGATACAAAGGGTGGATATTATGTCGCGGTATTTAATCTGGGTGATAAAGACAGTGACATATCCATACCGCTTGCCGATCTGGAGATTTATGATGGAGTAAATGGAACGGAGCTTTGGAGCGGAGAGCACGTGGAAGAGCCAAAGAGCCTTAGTGTGTCATTAAAGAGTCATGGTGCTAGGGCATATCATTTCGATCTTATACGAAACTGAAGAATTATGCAGTTATTACAGGACAGATAAGGGAACTGACAGCCTGGTTTTGTGATTAGTCTTACCAGAGGCGGATCATTTTACAGGCTGCCAGTTCTTTCGTTGCCATACATGTGAGAAAATGATCCAGTGGATCATTTTTGAGTGATTTTATACACTGGACTTAGGTGTATTCTTTCCCTGCAGCTGCTTTTCAAGTGCATTTTGCTTTGCAAGTATGGCGTTTACCTTATCATAGAGATCTTCAATCATGATTTCGGTTTTGAGATTGACCTTATAATCATTTTCAGCACGACGGCGATCCTTTTCCTCCTGCCGGTTCTGACTCATCATAATAAGCGGAGCCTGGATAGCAGCTACACAGGAGAGGACGAGATTTAACAGAATAAATGGAAACGGATCAAAGGCTTTGGCTGCAAGCAGGGTATTGATAACCATCCATAAGATCAGAACCCCGGTAAAAGCAAAGATAAATGCCCAGCTGCCAGCAAACCTGGCAATGGCATCCGCTGCCCGTTGGCCGATGGTATATTTCTCCGCTGCCCGTGAGGTATTTTCTGAAATCTTACTGTCAGCAAGCAGATTCAGAACCTCCTCATCGGTCATATCGTGGCGGATTTCTTTAAGGACTTCTTTTAGTAGTTTGCGATTTTCTTTCATGCTGATTTTAGTCTCCTTTTGTTAATTCCGGTAAGTCTGTGCAATCCGGCAACTTCTGATGAATGGTATGGCACTAGACAGATATCAGTTATTATATTTTACTGTGAGATTGTGATATTATCAATAGTGAAATGGGATAGAGAAGAGCAGGGAGGAGTTGAAAAAAGCAGCCTGAAAAGAAGTAAAAGTAAAATAGTAAAAAGAAACAGAACGAAGAAAAATAGCAAAGATAAAAACAGAAAGGAACAGATAATGAATGTAAATCCCATTACAAGATTAGACTATCCGGATCCGGATGTGATCCGGGTGGGAGACACCTATTATATGGTATCCACAACCATGCATTTTATGCCGGGCTGTGAGATCCTGCAATCCTTTGACCTGATGCACTGGGAGCATGTAACTTATGTTTATGAGACGCTCGATCATACAGATTCCCAGCAGTTACGAAACGGTCAGAATATTTATGGACAGGGTATGTGGGCAGCTTCCCTACGCTATCATGAAGACCGGTTTTATGTCTGTTTTGTGGCGAATGATACCCACAAGACTTATCTGTATACCTCAGAGAAAGTATCTGGCCCATGGAAAAAGCAGCTGATAGAGGGTTTTTATCATGACTGCTCTTTATTATTTGATGAGGATGGCAGAAACTATATTGTATATGGAAATGATGA